>Ga0256404_1000432_pt1 | contig 110075 bp, 113 predicted proteins | sample RumenRJG_01DNA_FD_185990 | JGI IMG/M metagenome (GOLD analysis project Ga0256404, IMG submission 185990) | Bovine rumen microbial communities from Lethbridge, Alberta, Canada - RJG_01 | ecosystem: Host-associated > Mammals > Digestive system > Stomach > Rumen | place: Canada: Alberta...
TCCGGCGATGTGACGCCACAGGAGGTATAATCCTCGCTAGCAGAAACCAGGAGGCTTATATGAGCACGCTTGTACTGGTGGAGGCAGTCACAAGCCTCGGCCCTTTACGGGACGGGGTAATTGACATCCTCACAATTTATGAAGATCTGGATGGATATGCGGCCATTTTCAAGGACACCATATTTGATCTCTCTGCTGCTAGAGTGTCTGCGGCAGCCTCCATCGCTCCTTAATCAGCCATGGAATATGAACCCGATACTGAATTTACTCCTGAGGGCATTCCGGAAGCCGTGCTGCTTGGCACACAGACCATTTCCTTAGCCAATGATGCCATGCTATGCCTGATCACCAAGGCTTTTAACGATTGCGAAGCTTACGGCACCTATCCTGCCCTTGTAAGATCACATCCGTCTATGACATTGATCCTGCCGAATACTCCATCATGATTGCATTCCATGAGAAAAGAAACCGTCATTCCTGCGGTTTCTTCGTTGCTGCACATGTTTTTCTGAGTGTATAGATGGCAGCGCTCCCGCCCTGCACGTCAAACGTTCCATTGCCATTCTGATCGATCATCACCGGCGCATTTCTTCCAAGCAGATCCTCATAGACCATGCCGGCATGCTGAGTCCCGAGATACATCGTCTTCTCACCGCCCGGTCCGTCGCTGAGAAGAACTGCCAGTCCAGCCGGATGTTCTGCATCGCCTTCTCTGGTCCAGCCGATCCGGTCCGGATCATCCAGATAGTCATGCTGAGGACCATAGGCTGCATCATTCCGGAGTTTCATCATCTTCGGAAGATGCTCCATCGGAGCAATCTGATCATGCGGGATTCCGTACAGGTCTCCATAGAAAACACATGGCGTTCCTTCTTCCCGGAACAGGATTACTGCATAAGCAATCTCCCGGAACCAGCTCATCACATACGACTGCAAGGACTGTCCTGGCTGCGTATCATGATTATCCACGAATGTCACAGCTCCTTCCGGAGCAGAAGACATCATGGTATCAGGCAGAAGATTGCGCATATCGTAGTATCCGCCGCCCTGGGACGCATTGACAAAATGGAAATGAAGAGGCACATCGAACAGATGGATTCTATGATCATTCAGATCATAGTAATCCTGAAGTGTTTTAAGATCTGCACTCCAGTATTCTCCGATCGCCAGCAGCTTTTTCCCGGTTTCTGCTTCGGCAAAGTCCAGCCAGCGCTGAAAATACTGTCCGTTGATATGTTTCAGGGCATCCAGTCTGACCCCGTCGCAATCCGTCAGCTTCATATACCAGGCACCCCATTGTTCCAGTTCATGGCAGACCTTCTCCTGATCGAAATCCAGATCATCTCCGAGCAGATAATCATAGTTCCCGTTCTCGCTGCTCACATCCGGATCCCATGTATGCCCCTGGAACTGATAGATCGTGCCCTGATCTTCTGCCCCGTCAAAACAGGACGAATCCCACTGAAAGTCAGAATATCTGCCTTTCCTGCCCGGGAACAGAAACTTCGTCCAGAACTGATGCGGTGCATATCCTCCGGTTTCTTCCAGCCGGTCGCTGGAGCTGCATGGCGCGGCCATGACAGTCTCCTGTTCATCTGCGCCGCACTTCTGATTGAATACGATATCCGCAAAGGAACATATTCCTGCTTCCTTCAATGCATGAAGCAGCTTCAGATACTCCTCTTTTGTCCCGTACTTGGTAGGGATGCTGCCCTTCTGATCAAACTCTCCGAGATCATACAGATCATACGTTCCGTAGCCAACATTATGCATGCCATTCCATGCTTTATAAGCAGGCGGCAGCCAGATGCCGGTTACGCCGATCTTCTGAAAGAACGGAATCTGTTTTCTCAGCCGTTCCCAGTGCTTTCCGTCTTCCGGCAGATACCACTCAAACCCCTGCAGAAACAGCTGATTCCTCATCTGTTTTTTTCAGGAAGCTCTGCTTCAATCTCCTGCTTCAGCTGGGCAAACTGCAACAGACGATCTGCCGTCACCTTCGGATAATGAGGATCCATATCCTTCAGCACAGAAAGGATGATCTCACTGACCACATAGCGCATATACCACTTATGATCTGCCGGCACGACATACCACGGGCATTCTTTCGTTGCCGTATGATTGATCGCATCTTCAAAGGCAGACATGTACTCATCCCAGTACTTCCGCTCATTCCAGTCAGACTCTGAGAACTTCCAGTTCTTCTCCGGCTCTTCAATGCGATCCAGGAATCTTCTTGCCTGCTCTTCTCGGGAAACATTCAGAAAGATCTTCACCGTCCGCACGCTGTTATGATACAGATAGGTTTCAAAATGCCTGATGTCTTCGTACCGGTTCTCAATCACATGATCCGTATCAATCCGATCAGCGTGTGCCTGCGTTTCATAAAGTTTCCGGACTTTTCCGATCAGCACATCTTCATACTGACTCCGGTTGAAGATCGCAATCTCTCCTTTGGCCGGAACCTGCTGTTCAATCCGCCAGAGATAGTCATGCGCCAGCTCTGTCGCAGACGGAGACTTGAACGCTGCTTCTCTGACTCCATGCGGACTCAGACAGGAAAGCACCGCCCGGATGGTTCCGTCTTTTCCTGCGGCATCCATGGCCTGAAACAGGAAGATCACACCTTCCTTCTTCTCGGCATAAAGCTTATCCTGCAGCGCATCGATTTCCGCATCATTCTTCTCCAGCTTGTCTGCAGCCTTCTTCTTATCGCTGCAGAGTGAAGTCTCATCTGTCTTCGCATCCTGAATCCGGAACTTTCCGCTTCCGTCAAACCGGTATTTCTCAATCTTCTTCATCTTCTCTGATCCTTTCTGCAAATCGTTCAATCACCTGATGGATACAGCCATCCCAGTACCTCCATCCATGCTCGCCATGTCCGCCGGCAAAGGAGGCTTCATATCCAGCCTCTTTCAGTTTCTTATGAAATCTCTGATTCATTTCCACATTGCAAGTCTCTTCTTCGCCGCAGAACACCAGGAACTCCGGCTTGTATTCCGCGTCCGGATCAATCTTCTGAAACACGTCCGTATCCTCATGCTGAGTACGAGCTTCTCCGAAGATATTCTTCCAGTTCAGATCATCCGCAATGCCATTTTCAGTAAGCCATGCATGAATGACATCTCCCTGCAGCGCTCCCGAAAGAACCCCGATCAGAGAGAACCTCTCCGGGTGAATCAATCCATGATATGCAGCAGTATATCCGCCCATGGAGCATCCTGCTGCTGCAGTTTCTGCCCTGGCTTCAGAGATCGGAAACACATGATGAAGGAACCTCGGAAGCTCTTCCGAAAGAAACGTTCCATACTTTTTTCCATGTGCCATATCCACTCCGAAGCTGTCATGAAGATCCGGAATTGCCAAGGCAATACCAGCCTCTTCTGCATAAGCCTCCGTATCCGTGCGATACAGCCAGTCTTCTGCACAGCCATTGGCACAATGGAACAGATAGAGAACCGGATAAGTCTTCTGTGCATAGACTTCATCCAGAGAACTGCTCTGGCGGATTGCATAGCCGCTTCCGATCGGCAGCAGCACCAGCACTTTAACCGGTTCCCCGAGAACTTTCGAATAGAAGGAACATTCATTCCGTATCATGTACTTCCTCCTGCTTCATAAGCAGAGTATCTTTCTTTCCGGTTCATTTCAAGACAGGCTCAATCATAAAAAGCGTCCGAAGACGCTTCAGGCAGGAACCTTCTCTTCTGCAGCAGGAGTTGTGATCTTCTTAGGATCTTCGCGATCCAGGAACCGATAGATCTCCTCTCTTCTGGCTTCCATATCCGAATAACCGAGATCGTAGAGCTTCCGGCAGTTTTCCCGGTCTCCCTTCCAGCGGCTGACCGGAACATCGACAGAAGGACGGATATTGATAGCCTTGTTTTCGCTGACCAGCTGATTGATCAGATCGATCTGCTTGTAGTAATTCACATGACGGATCGAATAATCCTTCTTGATCTGAGGATAGTTCTTATATACCTTGCCCATGAGCCAGATAATCGCCTTCGGCGCAGGCTTGCGCACATAGTCGGCAGGCTTCGTCGTGATGATCAGATGCTTCGTGACTCCCTGCTCCACGGAACGCTCAATCGGAATCATCTTCGTGATACCGCCATCCAGCAGCTGATGCCCATTCACCTTCACAACCGCAGACGCAATCGGCAGTGCGCAGCACCCTCTCAGCAGCTCCAGGCTGTCATCCATGTCATCCGGGGTGAAGAATACTGTCTTTCCCTGATCCAGGTCATACGAACCGACTTCAATCGGGGCATGCATATCCTTCAGGGGCTGGATCGTCATGTGTTCCTTGCCCTTCAGATCATCATCAAACAGGTGCTTGTAGGCCACATAATATCCCTCTTTCAGGAATGCCCGGATGCCGACATTCTCTTTATCTGCCGCATAGTCCGTAGACATATGCTCCGGCGTATGCTTATCTCCTTCCCAGTAGCAGCACATATAAACTGCTCCGCTGGAAATTCCGACCCCATAATCAAACGTGATATGCTCATCATTCAGCCAGGCAAGCGCACCCGCCGTATATGCCCCGCGGACACCGCCGCCCTCCAGTACCAGTCCGTATTTCTCGCTCATAGACTTTGTCTCCCTGTGGTATCTTATCCTGCCGCTTCAGAACCTTCAACTGACGAAATCTCGTAATCGTCGCGGATCATCTGCATGAATTCTTCCACCCTGCCCTCGGTGATCAGCCGATGCGGGCAGATCTTATCCATAAAATCCTCATGCAGACGGACATCATCAGACGTCAGCCCGTACGTCTTCAGCAACTCTGCCGTCAGCGCTGCTGTATTGACCAGCACCTGCTCATAATCATCGGTCAGGTTTACGCACATCTCAACCCCGATGCCATGCATATTGCCGCCATCTTCCGCGCGACCGTCTCCTGCATTCCAGCAGATCTCATTATCCGGCACGTTATGATAGATCGAATGATCATCCACTGTATAATGCCACGATACGATATCATTCTGATCCCCGGTCAGAAACGCACTGTGCGCAGCTGCATCTGCACCAGAACTGCGGTTGTCCGTCTCATGGATGATCACATAGCGGATCTCCCGGATCTCTCCCGGCCTCCTCGTGCTGTCAAACGGAATATGCGCATGGGTGATCTCTATCCCGTTTGCAGAAGATAATTCCCGGTTCACCGTCATATACGTCCGTTCTTCTGCTGCCTCTGCGGCTGCTTCAGCAGCAGGCTGTGCTCTTCTGCTCTGATTCTGAATCGCATAGATCAGAAGACCGATGATGATCACCAGCAAAACTCCGATGATGCCGATCATCTTCCTGGAAGCCCGATCCAGAACCTGTTTTCTCTTTTTCCCTGCCATAATCAGAATAATGGTGCCATCAGGTTCATGACGCCCCGCACCATGCGTACAATCAGATTCGTCTTCCGGCACTCTTCCAGTGTGACCTGATGGGAAACCTTCAAGGCTTCGTCAAACGACTCCCGGATCTGAATCACTTCCGGAGAATCATAGATCAGAATGCCATCCTCAAAATGCAGATAATAGCTGCGGTAGTCCGTATTCACCGAACCGACGACCGCCATCCGATCATCCGCGATAATGCTCTTGGTATGATTGAACCCCGGAGTATACTCATAGATCTCAATCCCCCTCCGGATCAGTTCCGTATAGTTGTGCCTCGTGATTGCAAATACCATCTTCTTATCCGGAATATGCGGAGTCAGAATCCGGACCTTCACGCCCTTTTCCGCAGCCAGGCACAAAGACGTCTTCATCGCATCATTCAGAATCAGATACGGCGTATTGATATCGATATAATCTTCTGCATTCTGCACGAGATTCAGGTGCATGCACAGGCCCACGTTCGCCTCATCTTTCGGCGTATCGCTGAACGGCTGGAAATACCCCTTCTGACCATGGAATGCTTCATTCGGCAGATGATATCTCGCATAATCCATCGTATCCGTATCCTTCTTCAGATAGCTGAACATTCCTAGAAACATCACTGCCATCGACCATACCGCCTCGCCGCGGATCATGATCGCATCATCCCGCCAGTAGCCGAATCTGCGGATCCGGTTTCCGTATTCATCTGCGAGATTCACCCCGCCCGTGAAACCGACCTGATTGTCAATCACGCATATCTTCCGATGATCCCGGTTGTTCATCTGAATCAATAAAGCCGGCCTCAGCGTATTGAACCGGTAAGTCTCAATGCCCATCTCATTCAGCATGCGGTCATAATGCAGAGGAAGCGTGATGCAGCCGAAATCATCATAGATCAGCTTCACTTCCACGCCTTCTGCAGCCTTCTGCTTCAGCACTGTCAGCGTCTCATCCCACATGGATCCCTTATCTATGATGAAATACTCCAGGAAGATGAAGTGCTTTGCCTTCTTCAGCTCTTCCAGAAACACCGGAAACCACTTCTCTCCGCTTGGAAAATAGACCGCATCTGTATCCTGATACACCGGAAAACGACTCTCTCTCAATGCATAATTGAAGATATTATGAACCGCAGGATCCTTTTCTTTCAGTCCCTGCATGATACGATCATCCTGCTCCAGGAGATTCTTCATGCGGCTGCTTGCCTGCGTCGTGCCATTGGAAAGCTTCTTCGGCATCTTCCTGCCCGCTACCAGCAGATACAGCATGCATCCGAACAATGGCAGCACCAGAATCAGCACGCACCACGACATCTTATAAGAAGGATCTTCTTCCTGATTGATCACATAGATTGCCAGAATCACACCGAATATTTCCGTTGCCGGAATGACCTGAAAATAGATTGCAGTATTCCAGAGCCACGAAAACAGCAAAGCAATCTGCAGAGCAATCAGAGCGATAATCACCAGCAGCCGGCTGGTGAGAATCTTCAGCAGTTTCTTCATAATGCATTCATTATAGCAGACGGTACCGGTAGATGTTCTTCACGGTCTCCCCGCGCAGGTACAGCCAGTGATCCGGGGGTACATTCACCGTTCCTTCCAGGGTACCATTCAGCTTCTCAAGCGTCTTCCGGGAAGGAATATTATCCGGAGAACAGGTGATGATCAGCTCTTCCATGCCCTTCTGCTTTGCAACCTCAAACAGCAGCAGGCATGCCTGATATGCATAGCCATGTCCCCGGTAGACGGAAAGCACGTTATATCCGATATTCCCGGCATAATAAAGCTCTTCATTCATGCCATAGCGCAGATCGCATGATCCGACCCTGATATTCGTGCCATGGAGATAGATGCCGAACAGATCCGAAGGAACCATCTGATTGTATTTGCTGGCATCAACATGCTGATCAAGCATCAGATCCACGCATTTTCCCTCGACCCGCTTCGGCTTTCTGAAGAACCTTCCGAACATAAATCTATTATCTTCTTTTATGCCGGAATCCGGAATCAGAAATTCCCGCGCAGTCAGAAAAAGAGGATCCCTCAGGATCCTCAGTCAGCAGTATCTTCGATAATCTGTGCGTAGATGCCTCTAAGCTCTGCAATCTGATCTGAATTCAACTGGGAATTCTCATCCACAAGCGAGAAGCTGTCGACCAGGGACAGATGATGCCCCGTGATCTCTCCGTTCTTCACGCCGAGAAACAGCGGGATCTGGAAATTCGGAAGCTCTGCTCCATCCGGGTTTGCTTCATCCTTTTCCCATTCGATCCAGTCCAGATTCCGGCAGAGCTCATTCAGCTCTTCGGTGCTTACCGCATGTTCTGCATCATTGTTCAGACATACATAGTAAACCGTGACACCCATCTGCTTGGCCACATAATTGACCTGCGGAATCGCCCGCTGGCAGAACGGGCACCAGGTTGCACTGTACAGAATCAGACCGCTTCCGCCTTCTTCAATCAGCCGGGTTGCTTCTGTGAAGGTAATCTCCTTCAGAACCGGATCCGGATCTTCAAAGAACTGATAGCCGCTCAGATCAGGATTCTCATCCTTGATCGTGATCTCAATCGGACTCGTGATCGTCACCTGAGGATACACCGTCTCTGCAGAAGCAGACGCTGATCCAGAAGCAGCAGTTCCATCCGAAGACGAGCACCCGGCAAGCATGCAAGCCCCAAGAATCAGACCAGTCAGTTTTCTCATATTCTTCCTCATCTGCGAAATGGTAACACGAACCACCCTCCGCATCAAGGAAAAGAACCTTATTTCAGCTGGCGGATCTCGGTCTTCTCATAGAACGAATCAATCTTCTCACGGGTTGCAAGACCTTTGGAATATGCCGTTGCACTGCCGCAGCACGCACCGAACCGGAAAGAATCCAGCGGATCACCGGTACGCAGATAATTCATCAGGAAACCAGCCGTCAGGGAATCGCCTGTGCCGACCGTGCTCACCGCTTTCTCCTGGTGCACGACTTCGCAGGCAAATAAGCCCTGGCTGCAGGCAAGCAGCGCTTCTTTTGCAGAATCCATCAACACCAGCACATGCTGAGCACCCTGCCTGCACATCGCTTCTGCTTCCGCCGCAGTCTCTTCCGGACTCAGCTTCCTGCCGAGCTCTGCTTCCAGTTCTGCCTGCGAGCGCTTGATCAGGAACGGGCCATCTGCCAGCACGTCCCGGATAATCTCCGCATTCGTATCGAGGCAGACCCGGACTTTGTCTTTCACCGCATTCTCCAGCATCGTATGAATATCGGAAGACAGATACTTCGGGCAGTTGCCCGCCAGGACAAAGTAATCTCCTTCATCCAGGCGTTCCATCTTCTTCATCAGGTTCTCCATATCGCTGCTTGTGATATACGGGCCAGCCGCATTCAGATCTGTCTCATCCTCCTGCCCGGTCAGCTTCACATTGATTCTCGTATTTCCATCGATATACGTGAAATTCGGCTGGATATACTCATACTTCTGCAGCAGCGTGATATAGAAATCACGCGTGAAGCCCCCGAGAAACCCGCAGGCCCTCGTCGGAATCTGCAGATTGTTCAGCACAATCGAGACATTGATTCCTTTGCCGCCAGCCTCATAGTATTCCAGCTGGCTCCGGTTCACCGAATCCGGCTGAACCGGTTTCTCAAACTCCATGTAATAATCCAGAGATGGATTCATCGTACATGTGCAGATCATTGAGATTACTCCTTTCCGGCAGCACGTTCTGCAATCCGCTGCACAAGCTTGGCAGCCAGATCCAGTTCTTCGAGAACGCAGTATTCATAGCGGCCATGGAAATTGCCGCCGCCATTGCCGAGATTCGGACACGGAAGACCGTGGAATGAGAGCTGTGCCCCGTCGGTTCCTCCGCGGATCGGCACATTCTCCGGCACAAGTCCGAGATCCTGGATCGACTTCCAGGCAATCTCAGATACTTCCGGATGCTTCGCCAGAACTTCTTTCATATTCCGGTACTGATCCGCAAAGGAGATTTCTGCCGTTCCGGCTCCGTATTCTGCATTGAAGAGATCGCAGACTTTCTGCATCAGATCCTTCTTATCCTGGATCTTCTTTGCATCATGATCCCGGAGAATATATTCCAGCTCCGCAGATTCCACATTTCCATGCATGCTGCAGAGATGGATGAATCCTTCTTTTCCTTCCGTATGTTCCGGCGTCATCGCCTCCGGAAGCGCTGCCGCAAACCGGCAGGCAATCTCGCCGGCATTGATCATGCGATCCTTCGCTTCCCCGGGATGAATCGAGAAGCCTCTGAAATGAACGACAGCAGACGCCGCATTGAACGTTTCATCGCTCATGATATTCACCGCATCGCCATCCATGGTATATGCAAAATCTGCACCCATCTTCTCAAAGTCGAAGTATTCCGGTCCTTCGCCGATCTCTTCATCCGGCGTGAACGCGACGCAGATCCTCCCGTGTTTCAGAGAAGGATTCTTCTGCCACTCTTCCAGGGCCTGCATGATGCATGCGATTCCTGCCTTGTCATCTGCCCCGAGCAGCGTATTGCCATCGGTCACCAGCAGTGTCTTTCCCTTCAGCTTCTTCATCTGCGGAAACAGCGCGACTCTCGTCACAATTTCCTCATTCAGGGCAATATCGCCGCCATCATAATTCTCAATGATTCTCGGATTCACACCCGTTCCGGTGAAATCCGGAGCAGTATCCATATGCGCAATGAATCCGACTGCCGGTGCTTCATGATCCAGGTTGGATTCCAGGTGCGCATATACATAGCACTTGTCATCGCATGCTGCATCCTTCAGACCAAGTTCCTTCAGTTCTTCTACCAGGATCTCTGCCAGGGCAAACTCCTTGCTGGAAGAAGGATGTGTTCCCGACTTCGGATCAGATTGTGTATCCACTTTGCAGTAACGGATCAGTTTCTCTGCTGCGCTCATATTCTTTGCCTCTTGTCTTTCTATTCATATCTTCTGCAGTTTCATCTTCGAAAACGTGCAGTCAAAACTGGAATCTCCCGGACTGCATGCATAGATGCCAGCCTGAACCGGCACCGAACTGTCCGCAAAGTGCAGCCAGCGCATGTCGGAATAGACCTCTCCGTGAAAACTGTACTGGAACCTCACATTGCCATTCCAGTACAGAATTCTCAGATACAGCCACCGGATCCCTGCTCCAAGCTGGCGGCAGCTGCGATCTCCGTACCCGTCTTCATAGACGGTACAGGAAAGATCCAGGAATTCCTTCCTGCATTCTACTCCCGCTTTCGCCCAATGCGTATTATTACGTTTCAGAAAAAGTCCGCATTCTTCATCCAGATGCGTGAACTGATAGTCAATCTTCGTGGAGAACGAAAAGCACTCCATCTGGGGCAGAATCATCCCGCAGGCATCAGTGCTGTCATAAGAAAGCGAATGAAAGCTCGTGTAGGGCTGTGTCTCCAGGACAAGCCGATCATCTTCCAGAATATACAGTTCCGGTTTCCGGAACCATGTCAGTTCTCTCGGGCTGATCTCTCCATTCATAGCATTCAGTACATCTCAATATGCACGATTTTTCCGACCTTCTTCAGATTCTCTGCCATCTCTTTGATCAGAGCAATCTTCGCATTCAGTGAAATCGGCGAATATGCAATTGCATCATGCGCCGGATTGTCACTTAATCCTACCATGAAAGTGATGCCGCTGGCAGAAAGAAGCATCTTTGCAAGCATGGTTGCGCCATCGGTATCTTTCGACAGCATCAGTTCTTCCCGGAAACTGACATCGCCAGCCGCTTTTTCCAGATATCTGGCAACCTTCTGCAGCGTCAGAACACCCTCCGTGACGAGATCTATTCCTTCGATGAATCCCTTCGGGGGAACATCCGGCTTCATGCTCATGAGACCATCCGTGGTCAGTGCTCTGCCAGTCACCCTTGCAACGATCTGACTCGTCGTTCCGCCGCAGCAGGCCTTCTTGCCGGTTGCAGAAAGCAGCCGATGAACCACTTTCTCATCATCTTCCGGATGCGAAGGAGGACCGACCATCACAATTGTCTCAGTCAGCGGAATCACCCGCAGGCATACCGCCGTGGAATCATCTCCCGGCTTGCCGCCATAGAGATAATTCACATTCGCTAATAATAATCTCGTGGTCTCGCTTGCCGTATCATTCCGTCTGACCTGTTCCTGCAGGTATTCTTCTACTTCTTTCTGACCCCAGCCGAAATTCAGCGCCATGCCGACCCCGGCATGCAGCACGCCGTCGCTGAACACCACAAACCGGTCGCCCGGTTCTGCATGCATGCTGGAGACATAGATCTGACGCCCATTCATGACCATCTTCTCTCTGGCAATCCGGTAGATCTGATCATCCCGCATGATCACGACATCCGGGCCGTCAAACTCTGCAATATACGTATTCCCGTTAGAGAAGATCTGAACGATCGAAAATGTGGAATAGGCTATTCCTCTTTCCTGACACACCGGCAGTGTCGCCGTAATCGTCTCTACCGCATCTGCCAGTGCCATGCCGGAAACGATCATCTCGCTGATGATCGTGCTGGTCAGCGTGGAGAGAATATTCGCCTTCACGCCGCTTCCGAGCCCATCCGCTAAGACCATGACAAAACACTTCTCGCCCCGGCGGATCTGAACCCGGTCACCGCACAGTTCTTCTCCGTATTTATTCAGCGAGCGCCAGTAGGCATCAATGTAGATCAGATCCTCATTCATCTTCATCCATAGCCTGCTTCAGTTTCGTCAGGGCAACCTTCGATTTCGCAGTCGTTTCACCGAGCAGACTCGCAATTTCCTGAACGGTGCGCATCTGTTCATCAATTACCTGCGAAGTTACTTCCATCGTTCTTTCACGCATGTTGCGCAGCTGCTTTTCCTTGGCATCTTCCTGGGTGCGATCCATCAGGATCACAACCGTATAAGACTGACCCTGCACTTTCACAATCGCATGATCAATCAGCTTATGATAGCCCTCATACCAGATCCGGATATATTCCGTCTTGCGTCCGGTCGAACGGATCAGCCGCTCCAGGGCATCATCTGGCAGCACTGCCGATACCGGCATTCCGGTCGGATTCACCATATCAAGATCCAGCATCTTTCTCGCACTGGGATTCATCTCCCGCACATTCAGATCCTTGTCAAGAACCACGATGCCATTCGGCGTATTCTCGATCACGACATTGGAAAGAGACTCTGCCCTCTCCAGTGCCCCCGGCAGACAGATCTTCGGATCTGCTTTGCCATCCAGCACCGCAATCGCCTTTGCCCGGCATGTCTCATAGCCGCACGCGCCGCAGTCATGGATCTTGTCCGCAGACGTCTTGCCCATCACAATCAGCTCATCCTGGATCTCTTCTTCGGTATGAACCGGCCGGTAGATATGTTCCGCTTTCCACGTTGCATCCAGAGAGAACGGCAGCTCCCCCGGACCGATCCGCTTCTGCACATCGACATTGTCCCGGATCACGCTCTGGCCAAGCCATTCATTATGCTTGAAATGAGAAAGCAGAGGTCCGCCGATGCAGGATCCCTCGCAGGCACTCACCTCAAAGAAATAACCCGAAAGCGTTCCATCCCGCATCGCTTCCAGGACCTTGCGGATTCTCGGAACTCCTTCCACATTTACGTAATGATATTTCTCGCTCTTCTCCATCGTAGCGATGATGCCGCCAGGCGTCGGATATAATCTTGAAATCGAGCCGGTGAAATTCTCCCAGGCAGTCTTCTCTTCTTCCTTCAGACTGCTCTCTACCCAGTTCAGCACTTCTTCCATGCTGATGCAGGCATCTACCGCACCCGCAAAACGAGCATCCTGGATCTCTTTATACTTGGCAATGCATGGCGAAAGGAATATGACCTTCGCATGCGGATGTTTCTCACGGATCAGGCGGCCATGCGCAATCAGCGGCGAAACCACCGGAGCCATGTACTGCGTCAGATCTCCGTATTCTTTTTCGATCAGATTATTGATTGCCGGGCAGGCAGTCGAGATGATATTCTTCATCTCTCCTTTTTCTGCCAGGTTTGCATAAGCACGGCTGACCAGCGCAGCACCGCGGGCCGTCTCTTCCACTTCTGAAAATCCTCTTGCCTTCAGCAGCGCGATCAGATCATTCAACTGCGGCCAGACTGCCGCAAAGCTCGGGGCCGCACTTAAAATGACTTCTTCCCCGTCATTCAGCCACTTCTTTACGCGACCGAGTTCACTCAGAACTTCCTTCGCATCATGAGGACATACACTGTAGCATCTTCCGCACAGGATGCATTCCTCTTCCACGATGGCAGGCATCTGATGGATGTATGTCATTGCATTCGTCGGACATGCCCGCACACAGCGCATGCAATTATGGCACTGCGCTTCTTCCAGACGAATGAAGTGACCCGTGCTCATGACAGAGCTTCCGTGATTTCCTTCTTCAGGACTTCCTTCGCATTCTCAGCAGTCACCTGCTCCAGCTGTTTTCCGTTTACCCGGATGCCGAGACCGAGGTGATTCTGGCAGGCCTTCATGCAGAAGGAACCTTTGACGGCAACTTCATCTTCCCAGCCGTTCTCCTTGATCAGTTCATTCAGGGTCTGGACTACCTGGCTGCTGCCCTTCACATAGCAGGCACTCCCGATGCAAATCTCCACGTTCACCATAATTGATCTGTCCTCCAAGCTCAGAATTTATGAGTCACATCCATGTCGACCTGATCGAAGTCGTAGATTTCCATGGATTTCGCAATTGTCTTCTTATCGGTCTTCATATTTTCCTTCATCATGCGTCCCTTGACCTGCATCGGATCAGAAATGCATGCCGGTCCGGCAATACAGCCGCCCGGGCAGCACATTCCTTCCAGGATATCCTGCTGGAACTTGCCGGCTTTGATCAGCATCAGCTGCTTCTTGCACTCCATCGCACCATTGGCAAGATAAGTCGTGTACGGACCATCTCCGGCTTCCTTCGCGGCTTCTGCGACTGCTGCCGCAACACCTCCGGTCGCCGCAAAGTTGCGTCCGTAATTGGAAGGATAATCCTTCAGTTCCTCAGCCGGAATCTCAGCAGGATTGATCTGTCTGGAAATCAGGAGCGCTGCCAGCTCTTCATACGTCAGCACATAGTCAACCGGCGTATTCTCGCTCATCGCTTCCTGCTTCTTGGCCAGGCACGGGCCGATGAATACGATGCCATGATCCGGATGTTCCTGCTTCAGCTTGCGCGCAATTGCCATCATAGGCGTCACAGTCGTGCTCTTGTTATTCTTGTACTGCTCCGGGAAATGAATCTTCAGCATGTTGACAAAGCCCGGGCAGCACGAAGTCGTCATCGGAAGACCTTTTTCCTTATGTTCCTTCAGCTCCGCTGCTTCAAACTTTGCCACCGCATCGGCACCGATCGCAACTTCATAGCACTTCTCGAAGCCGAGCTTCTCGATGGCCTTCATGATCTGGGCAAGAGAGGTATTTTCAAACTGGCCCTGGATCGACGGAGCCACAATGGCATAGCATGGCGTCTTCATCTTCAGCAGCTGCACCACCGGAACAACCCAGGAAATATCTTCAATAGCACCGAATGGGCAGGCTCCTTCACACTGACCGCAGTTGATGCACTTGTTCTCATCGATGACAGCGATATTATGCTTGTCCCAGCTGATTGCCTGAACCGGGCAGTGCGCATAGCACGGCCGCTCCGTCACGACAATCGCATTATACGGGCAGGCTCTTGCACAGGCACCGCACTCCTTGCACATGGAATAATCAATCTCAGAACGCGTCGTTCCGATATGCATCGCGCCGAAATGGCAGGCAGCCACGCAGCTCTTCGCCATGCAGCGGCGGCAGTTATCCGTCACGCGGATCTTCTTGATCGTGCATCCGTCGCAGGCCGCATCGATCACCTGGACAATCTGCCTCGGATTGTATTCAGCCGCGTCATTTGCCATCTTGCCCTCCGCAAGACGGATCCGCTGACGCAGCACTTCACGTTCCTTATAGACACAGCAGCGCACTCGCGGCGTATCCATAGATACGAGCTTCTTTCCGTAATCCCGGATTGCTTTCTCGTCCACCTGGCCAGTCTCATAGACCTGCTTGCATAACTGAACCAGAATATCGAACTTGAACTGTCTGGAATCGTTACTGAACATGTTCTCCATAGAATAGATCTTCCTCCCCTTCGATCACTCACTCCGGCTTCTTCAGAGTCCGGAAGCTGTGCTCATACTGCATTCCGTACTCCACCCGCTTCAGCGTATTCTCATCAGCAATCTGCTTCAGAATGCTGCGGGCAAACTCAATCGTCGCACCCATGCCGCGGCCGGTAATCAGATTGCCATCCGTGACCGCCAGTTCCATCTCATAAGTGCCTCCGAAGCCAGCTTCCTCAAAACCAGGGAAACACGTATAATGCCGGCCCTTCAGAATTCCCAGATGTCCCAGGATCGAGGGCGCCGCACAGATCGCACACGTCAGCTTTCCTGCTTCAAAGTGCGCTTTCAGAGCATTTGCAAGAACCTGACAGTTCTCCAGATTCTTGGTTCCGACCTTTCCGCCCGGAAGAATCAGCACATCATAATCTTCCGGAAGGAATTCCATCAGAACCATATCTGCCTTCATCGTCACGCCATGTGAGGAATGCACTTCCAGATCATCCGTAATGGAAATCATATCTGCCGGAACGCTGCCTCTTCTCAGCATGTCCACGGTAATCAATGCTTCGCAGTCTTCAAATCCATCCGCAAGAAAAACCGCACATCTCATGTGTATCACTTTTCCCTTCTGTTTGTAAAAATTATATCATTCCGGACGAATTCTAACTTAGCAGGATTCAATCGCCGCTCCGATTCAGATATTCGCTCAGCACCATGAGCCCGTATTCTTCAGTATGCGGATCGGCAGTAAAGGTCAGTCTCAGATGATGTTCACAGTCAAAACAGCTTCCCGGCACGAAAAAGACCCCGCTTTCCGCAAGCAGGTCCTGAGCCAGCTTCGTGCTCGGAATATCTGCTTCATAGTGCAGAAAACTGACCGTTCCATAATCCGGCATCACCAGCGAAGCCTTAGGTTCTTTCTTCAGCCATGTCTTCACCACTGCTTTGCACGCAGAAATCCGCTCTCTGCTTCTGGAAAGCAGGAAATCCCGGTTCAGCAATGCAAGATAGCCAAGCGTATCCGCCAGCGGACCCGTGGAAATCATCGAATAATCCCGGCGCACATTGATCAGATGAATCAGTTTCTCCGGCCCTCTGACCCATCCGAGCCTCAGCCCGGCAAGCGAAAAGAGCTTGGAAAGAGAAGATGTCGAGATTCCGTATTCATAGACATCCGCGACACTCTGCATTTCCGGATCCCGGTACACTTCATCGCACAGAATCCACGTCTGATGCTTTCTGCACAGCGAAAGGAGCTCTGAAAAGAGCTCCGGTTTCAGTACAGAACCGGTCGGATTATTCGGCATATTCAGAATGACCATCTTCACCGGCTTTTCAAAAGCACTCTGAAGATCTGAGCCATCCGGCTGCCAGCCGGAAGCTTCTGAAAGAGGAAGAACGGCCACTTCGCAGCCAAGCGAACGCGGAACATCCTCGAACTGCTGGTAGGAAGGCGTAAAAGTCACAACCCGATCGCCCGGTTCCAGCAGCGTATGCATGACCAGCTCATTTGCCTGCAGACACCCATCCGCAAGCGTGATCTGATCAATCGTACCAGAAGAATAAAGCTTCAGGATTTCATTCCGCAGACGTTCATCTCCGGGAATCACGCCATAATCCAGCGTGACCGAATCCAGCAGATGATGATGGTCGAATCCCATCAGTTCCGGAAAGGAAAGCGGCGCAACACATGTATCCGTCATGTTGCATACAGCCTGCCTCTCGTAGTCATTCATCCACTGTTCCGTCTTGAAATCCGGAAGCTTCATACAATCTCCTTCAGACAGCTTCAGTCATACAGGACTTTCGAAAGGAAATCCTTTGCCCGTTCCGATTCCGGATGGGTGAAAAATGCCTGTGACGTATTCTGTTCCACAATCTCCCCGTTATCCAGGAAGACAACACGATTGCCGACCTTGCGGGCAAACCCCATCTCATGGGTTACCACCAGCATGGTCATGCCCTGTGCTCCGAGGTCCTTCATGACCTCAAGCACTTCCTTGATCATCTCCGGGTCCAGAGCCGAAGTCGGTTCATCAAACAGCATGACTTCAGGATTCATGCACAGCGCCCGGGCAATCGCAACCCTCTGCTGCTGACCTCCGGAGAGCTTGGAAGGATATGCATCCCGCTTGGACTCCAGACCGACTTTCTTCAGATATTCCATGGCCAGTGCTTCTGCTTCTGCAGCTGATTTTCCTGCCACGCTCATCGGGGCAAGCATGCAGTTCTGAAGCACGGTCTTATTCGCAAACAAATTGAAGTGCTGGAAGACAAAGCCCATCTTCTTGCGCTGAGCAGCATATTTCTGCTTGTCTGCACGATTCATGACTTCGCCATCCAGATAGATGGTTCCGCTTTCCGGAGTCTCCAGTCCATGAATGCACCGGCAGAGCGTGCTCTTGCCGGAACCGGATGGCCCGATCAGGCATACGATATCGCCATCATTGATTTCCAGATTGATATCTTTTAATGCTTTCAGTTCTCCGAACGATTTGTTCAGATGTTCTACCTTAATCTTACTCACTGACTGCAAGCCTCCTCTCCAGCTTCTTCGAGTAATAAGAGGTGATCACGGTCATGATCAGATACAGAACACCAGCCAGGATCAGCGGATCCAGATAGTCATAGTACTTCTTGCCGAGCACCTGCGCCCGGTACAGAAGTTCCAGTGCACCGATATTGGAAATCAGCGAGCTGTCCTTGATCAGCGTGATGAACTCTGAGACAAGCGGCGGGATGATATGCCGGAATGCCTGCGGAAGAATGATTTCCTTCATCATGGTTCCATAGCTGATGCCAAGCGTCTCGCACGCTTCCCACTGACCTTTGTCAACACCCTGGATTCCGGAACGGATCAGTTCAGTCTGATATGCCCCTGAGTTGAACGACAGGGACAGAAGTCCGACCAGATACGGATCTGCGCTCATGCGCGTTCCCGTGATCCGCTGATAGAGAACCGGCACGCCGAGATAGAAGAACAGGATCTGCAGCAGCATCGGGGTTCCCCGAAATAGCTCCACATAAACATTTGCGATCACATGGAGCACCTTGGAATGCGACAGCTTGGCCGCTGCCAGCAGAATGCCGATCACACAGCCGATTGCCACAGAACCAAGCGCCAGCAGCAGGCTGACTCCTGCTCCCTGAACCAGGAATGTCAGATTCTCTGAAGTAAAGATATCAGACATGAACTCGCTCCTTTGCTAAACCAGACTCACTGCAGTCCGTACTGCTCCTTCAGCTTGGCACAATCATCACTTGCCAAGAACGCAGCCAGTGCCTTGTTGACTGCATCCATCAGCTCCGTATTGCCTTCCTTGGCAATGATATGCGTGGACTCATCCAGCAGGACATCATCCAGCATCTTGAAGTTTCCGGTTGCCGCATAGTTCTTGGCAACTGCGATATCGAGAATCACTGCATCATATCCGCCGGACTTCAGCGTCTCGACCGCGATACCCATATCTTCCACCGCAGTGGTATGATCCGGAGAAAGTTCTTCAGCAACCGTCTCACCAGTCGATCCGAGCTGGCATCCGAGGTTCGCACCCTTGAGTTCATCAGTGCTGGTAATCGGGCTGTCTGCTGTAACCAGTGCTACCTGAGCAGAATCATAATAAGGATCCGAGAAGAGCACCTTCCGGTCCTCTGCATACGTGAATCCGGAAATACCGAGATCTACCTGATCTGTCTGGATTGCGGAGATGATCGTATCAAAGCTCATCTGTTTCCATTCATGCGTATAGTTGTAGCCATTCTCATTCAGCCAGGTGAACAGCCATTCGCCCATATCGTAGTCGAATCCGGTCAGCTCACCGCTGGTAGTCAGATCATCAAACGGCGGATAATCCGGAGACATTGCAATGATGATGTTCTGCGCTTCTGCGGAAGCAGCAGGGGCTTCGGAAGCCTCAGCAGCTGCGGCAGTCGCAGCAGCAGATTCTGCAGCTGCAGTGGATGCAGCAGCGGATGATGACGAGGATGAACCGCATCCAGCCAGGCTCATCGCAAGCAGTGCAGATAATGCAGCAGATACCATTTTCTTCATATTCATTTCCCTCTTCTTCTCTTTCTGATTCACTGATTCAAAGCAATTCATTCGTCGGTCACTCTGCATTCCATCACCGCCTTTTCTTTCTGAAAAACAAAAAGCCGTCTCAATTCCAGAGACGACATGCACCGCGGTACCACTCTGATTGCCGGCTTCTTCAGCCAGCCACCTCTTTCCTGTAACGCCGGACCGCGTTTCTTCCTACTCCCGTTCAGAAGAACTTCTCCCAGATGCGCTTCTCTGCTGCGGTTGCCGCCGGACTTCCACTCTGTCCCGGCTCGCTGATGGCCCTAAGCAGATACTCTTCTGTTCTCAGAACTTTGAACTTAGATTAGTCGAGCAGGGATCGTTTGTCAATCATTTTCTTTTCTGTTTCTGAAAAAGTATTCATTTTATCGGACTCTTTTGCACTACATTTTCATTAAATTTCTTAAAAAACTCTGTCCCCATGGGGCAGAGTCCTGCAGATCAGCCGATCAGTTCAGCCATGGTCTTTCCGGCAAGTCTTCCGCACGTGAAGCTGTCCCCGAGACCTGAACCATCTACCCGGAAGGTCCCATGGAACCCGCCGGCAACTTCGCCAGCTGCATAAAGTCCAGGAATCACATTTCCATCCGTATCCAGCACCTGCGTCTTCTCATTGATCTGGATGCCGCCCATGCAATAATGTGCGCCAGCCCCGAACTGATAGCCATAGAGGGTGCCTTCAATCTGATTCTCAGGGATGATGTCGATCATCAGGCAGAAGCGGCTTATGCATGCATGTCTGACGGGACGATTCTGATCACCGCCAATCTCTTTCTGCAATCCATAAGCAGTCTTCTTTCCATACCGCTCTCAGAAGGATGGGACCGTACCTACGGGATCATATATAAGACTCCTGTCTCAGATGCAGTTCAGAAATACATTGATCTTGCTCAGGAACTTTACCGCAGATAAAAGGCTCGCATTTCCTGCGAGCCCTCTTTATGCGACCTGCTGCCGTTGACACCGGATCTTTGTGCCCATCCGTCAATCGTGACAGTCCGGAGATCAAACCATTTTTCAATCCATTGTGGAACTTACTGCGTGTTGAATTGTAATTCTCAATCGGTACAGCATCGATACATTTCCATTCATACCCAGAAGTACTTGTCCGGATATCGAATCCGTCCTCTTTTCCTTCTGTTTTTACACCATCTTCCGGCTGTCTTCTGTTTCAGATTCCTGGATCACCTGTTCTCCGGCAGATCAGCAGATCTGAAGCAATTGTTAACGCAGGCTCACCTTTTCAGATGGCGCTGCCTCCATGAATTCCTGGTCTTCTCATATTCATGACCTCCCGGGAACGATCTGTCAGGATTCTCATTCCTGCCGGTTCCCTTTGCACTTTCTATATAATCCCTTTCCGGCACATTTGGAAGCCCTTACATTCACTATCTTTTCTGCTATAATTAAAAAGTCGGGAAAATACAGTCCGCCAGATCAATCTCTGATCTGCTGCGGTTTTTTTATTTTCCGGCAGTACAGGAAGAAGAAAAAACCGGCATTTCCGAAAACAAAAGAGGAATTTCGAGTTCCTCTTCCATTTTCTATTCGTCTTCCTCGTCATCAATCTTGCCCAGTTCACGAGCGTGTCTGCGGCGGTCGATGATCGTCAGATACTTCTTGCGCACACGGATATCGGTCGGCGTGATTTCAACGAGCTCATCATCATTGATGAATTCAATTGCTTCTTCCAGAGTCAGGATCTTCGGCGGAACAAGCTTCATGGCTTCATCATTTCCGGTCGAACGGACAGCCGTCATCTTCTTGTTCTTGATCGGGTTGACCGTCATATCCTTGTTCTTGCTGGAAACACCGATGATCATTCCCTCATAGACCGGAGTCTGCGCACCGATGAACAACTGGCCGCGCTCCTGGATGTTCCAGAGAGCATAGGTCATGGCACTTCCGGTTTCCGTGGAAATCAGCGCACCATTCTCACGCTGCGGGATATCTCCCTTCCATGGCTCATAGCCCGCAAGTCTGCGGACCATCGTTCCTTCGCCATGTGTGGTATTGATGAACGCAGTGCGGTAGCCGATCAGGCCTCTGGTCGGGACCAGGTAAGTCACACGGGTATAAGAGCCATTGTCTTCCATGTTCTGCAGCATGCCTTTTCTCTTGTTCAGCACACTGATGACCGTTCCGGAATATTCATTCGGCACATCGCAGACAACTTCTTCAACCGGTTCGCAAGTCTGTCCGTTAATCTTCTTCAGAATGACTTCCGGTCTGGAAACAGCAACTTCATAGCCTTCACGGCGCATCTGCTCCAGAAGAACCGTCAGATGAAGTTCGCCGCGTCCGGATACCTTGAAGGTATCAGTGGATCCGGTTTCTTCTACCTTGAGACCGACATTGACTTCCAGTTCCTTTTCCAGACGTTCGCGGATATTGCGGGAAGTCACATACTTGCCGGACTGTCCGGCAAACGGAGAATCGTTGACCATGAAGTTCATGGACAGCGTCGGCTCTTCGATCTTGATCATCGGCAGCGGATCCGGAGCTCCATCCGGGCAGAGCGTATCGCCGATCGAGATATCAGGAATCCCCGAAATCATGCAGATCTCACCGCACTGAATCTCATTGACCGGGATTCTGGAAAGTCCTTTGTAGACAAAGATCTGATTGGTCTTTCCTTTGCCGGTCTTTCCTTCAGCGTTGCAGACTTCATACTGGGTAGCAGCTTTGAGCGTGCCGGAGTAAATCCGTCCGATGCCAAGTCTGCCGATATAGTCATCATACGCAAGTGCACATACCTGCATCTGAACCGGTTCCTTCGTCAGATCCGGATAAGCCTGGGTATGATGCAGAATCGTCTCAAACAGCGGCGTGATGTCATTGTTCGTATCCGTGTCCCAGTTGTAGCGCACGATTCCTTCTCTTGCGACACCATAAAGAATCGGGAAGTCGAGCTGATCATCTGTCGCATTGAGCTCCAGGAACAGATCATAGACTTCATCAATGACTTCATTTGCGCGTGCATCAGGCTTGTCCATCTTATTGATGAGCAGAATCGGACGCAGGCCGATTTCAAGAGACTTCTGGAGAACGAAACGGGTCTGAGGCATCGGTCCTTCCGCAGAGTCTACCAGCAGGATCACCGTATCGACCGTCTTGATGATGCGTTCCACTTCCGAGGAGAAATCCGCATGCCCCGGAGTGTCGACGATATTGATCTTGTAATCCTTATACTGGACAGAGCAGTTCTTGGAATAGATGGTGATTCCTCTCTCCCGTTCGAGGTCATTGCTGTCCATGATGCAGTCCACAACTTTCTCGTTATCCTTGAAGACATGGCTCTGCTTCAGGAATGCATTTACAAGCGTAGATTTTCCGGCATCGACATGTGCGATCACCGCAATGTTGATAATCTTCTGATAATCCATATTCATTCTTCCTCGAAACGTTCCCTATTATATGATGCGAGCTTTTTTTCTGCAATAAGCAACCTCTCAGCTATGCGGTTTGCCAGGATGTTCGCGCTTCAGCATGAAGATCACCGCAATCATCAATGCCAGAACAGCCAGGATACCAGGCAGTTCCGGAATGATCCGTTCTTCCGCAAAGGTATACAGCACCCCTCCGGCAGTTCTCGTCCTGCTCTCTGCAGAAACCAGATTCACTGTTCCTGCCAGCGTATCATAGGCATAGATCTCAAGCGTCCCGACCGTTTCTCCTTCTGCAACCGGAGCAGTGACGGAATCCGGAAGGATTACCTTGTAATGAACATTCTCCTCTTCCGGAAGATCCAGGGTCAGGGAATCTGAAACCAGAACCCGGATATCGCCTTCCGTGCTTTCCCGGACCTTCAGAGGTCCGAAGTCCTGCCCGGCAGAGACTGCTTCTTTCCGTTCATAATGTTCTGAGAACCAGTGATAGAGAGCCGCCGCATCCGAAATCGAAGCCGGATAGTGCTCAATATGGTAGCCATGGGCGTTGACCATCGTCAGAGGAATGTCATTGATCTCTGCACAGCTGGCAAGCGTATACTGTCCCTCAATCGTATATCCGGACTTTCCGCCGATGAATCCCGGAATGTCAAACTCATAGCTGAACGGAGGATCTTCCTGGTTGATGTACAGCAGCACATAGTTCTGCATCAAGAGACCACGGCGGTAATGTGCAAGCGGTTCTGTTCTCCAGATCTCAGTGGTGATCACAGTCCGGAAGAGTTCATTCTGCATGCAGTAATTCAGCAGCACTGCCATATCGCGGCAGGTGCTGTAATGATCATCCTCATGCAGACCGGTTGTATTCACAAAATGCGTATCCTGCATGCCCAGTTCCGCCGCCTTCGCATTCATCTGTTCCACGAAGGCTTCTTCACTTCCTGCCAGATAGAACGCAAGTGCTCTCGAACAATCAGCCCCGGAAGGAAGCAGATCTCCATAGATATAGTCCAGGGCGGTCGGCTCATCTCCCGGGACGAATCCAGCCCTGTTTGCATTGGCTTCTACCAGACCTGCAAGCATTTCTTCCGTAAACGGAATCACGGTATTCTCAGGATCAGGAATCTGCTCAATCGCAAGGATGGCGGTCATCATCTTGGTCATCGAAGCAGGGAAAATCTGTTCCTCGCTGCGATGGTCCAGAATCACCTGTCCTGTCTCAGAATCCTCCAGATAGTAATAGTCACAGAAAAGATCCGGAAAATCTTCCGGAGCAGCATAGGTTTCTTCCGGCTCCAAGACAGCTGTGTCCTGCCTGCAGCCTGTCACAGCAAGCACCAGCATTCCGGCAGTCATGATCTTCCATATCTTTTTCATTGGAAAAATTATATCAATCCTTTGACCTTTTCGTCGACGGTGTATATAATATCAAAGCACGCACCAGTGGTGGAATGGCAGACACGTACGCTTGAGGGGCGTATGGGGAGACCCGTGCAGGTTCAAGTCCTGTCTGGTGCACCATATCAATAAGAACAAGCCGCAGGATGATGCGGTTTTTCTTTTCATCGCCCAGTGATTCCTGCAGGAAGGAGCAGTTCCATGGAATTAAGACTTACAAGGCCGGAAGATCTTGAAACAGTCATGAATATCTATGCCAGGGCAAGAGATTTCATGAAAGAAACCGGGAACCCCCGCCAATGGGGACTTTCAAACTGGCCGCCGGAAGAAAGAATCCGGAAAGATATCGCAGCCTCTAAAAGCTATGTATGCATGGAAGGCCAGAAGATTGCTGCTGTCTTCTATTATGACTTCGGAAAAGACATCGACCCAACCTACAGGGACATCGAAGGGGCCTGGCTGTCAGATTCCCCTTATGGCGTCGTGCATCGCATCGCTTCTGCAGGAATTGTTCCAGGAGCAGGCTCCTGGTGCATTCAGCAGATGTTTGAACGGTCACGGCATCTCAGAATGGATACGCATCCGGACAACCTCATCATGCAGAAGACCTTGCTGAAACTCGGATTCCATAAAACCGGTATGATTCACGTAGAAGAAGATGACGATCCCCGGATCGCCTTTGAAAAGATTTAGAATACAGATATGGCAAAGACACAGGAAACTCTGGATCTGGAAAACGCACTGGATCAGAGAAGCAGAGAAAGACGGGAATACGGCTGCAAAGAAGTGACGATCGGCTTTGCCCATGATTCCCATGGAGACGAGATCGTCGATTATATGTCCATGGACAGCCGCAGCGTTTTCCGGTGCTACGAGCTGAAGGTCAGTGTTTCTGATCTGAAATCCGATGCCAGAAAGAGCTGGTACGGAGACTACAACTATCTGGTCTGCGGCATGGATCTCTGGAATCAGCAGCCCGCATTCGAGAACTATATTCCTCCGTATGCGGGAATTCTTGCCGGTCCTGATCTGATTGTCAAACGCAAGGCTCAGAAGCGCAATATCCCGGATCAGCAGCGTGAAATGCTGAAAGACAGTCTGATCCGCAGCGTGTTCTGGAAGATGGACCAGTATCGCAATGCCGAGAACCTGAAAGCCATGCAGGAACTGAAGCACTCGTTCGAAGCCCTGCAGCAGGAATATGAAGCATTCCGTCAGGAAACAGATCGCATGCGGTGGACCTATCAGGATTATGAATCCTTTGTTCGCCGCAATCACCAGGATCCTTCCTTTTCAATCGAGCGTCAGGCCAAGGCGGAACGCAGCCAGTATGTTGCAAGAAAAGAGGGAAGATTCACCTGGTCAGCAGGTCCGGACGGAACGATCGTATGCCCCTGCTGCAGAAAGCCAGCACTGATCAGAGATGGAAAGCCTCTGCTGACAGAGTTCTGTCCATTTTGCGGAGCAGATCTGCGCAGACTCGGCCAGTGAAGCAGGAATCATGACAATTCAGAAAACCTGCTTATAATAAGGAAGCGAATAAGAAAGAAGGTAGCTATGACAAAAGTAGATGTTATCTCCGGGTTCCTCGGAGCCGGAAAAACAACCTTGATCTCAAAACTGATCAAAGATGTCTTCCATGGCCAGAAGGTAGTCCTTGTAGAAAATGAATTCGGTGAAATCGGTATTGACGGAGGATTCCTGAAAGACTCCGGCATTGAGATCCGCGAAATCAACAGCGGCTGCATCTGCTGCACGCTGAAAGGCGATTTCGAGAAGTCTCTGCAGCAGGTCATCGATACATATCATCCGGATCGGATCATCATTGAGCCCTCTGGAGTCGGAAAGCTTTCCGATATCCTGCGGGCAGTGAAAACAGTCAGCGGGGTTGAACTGGACAGCTACAGCACCGTTGTCGACGCAGCTCGCTGCAAAGTGTATCATCGCAATTTCAAAGAGTTCTTCGATGATCAGATCGCAACCGCATCCTGTGTTATTCTTTCCAAGACTCAGAACGTGGATGAAGCAAAGCTCGCAGCGGATACTGAAATCATCCGTGAGCTGAACCCCGATGCAAGAGTCATCACCACGCCATGGGATGAGCTCTCCGGACAGGCAATCTTTGATGCCATGACCGGTGCTTCCAGCGGCTTCCCGGCAGGTCTCGGTGAAGATGACGATGATGACGAAGACGAGGAGCATGAAGAGCATGAGCATCATCATGATCATGACGAACATGAACATCATCACGAACATGAAGCGGATCCGAATGAAGGACTCTCGGAAGGCAACCGGATTCATCTCGGAGAAGAGGAGCATGAGCATCATCACCACCATCATCATGGAGAACATGACGCAGATGAAGTCTTCGATTCCATCGGAATAGAAACCATCAATCATTACTCCGAAGAAGAAATCCGCACTGCTCTCAGCAAGCTTGGTGATAACATCGTCCGTGCAAAGGGAATTGTTCCGGATCATCAGAATGGATGGATCTTCTTCGACTTCGTTCCGGGCGATATCGATGTGCGCAAAGGAAGCCCCGCATATACAGGCCTGATCACCATCATCGGAGAACACGTTGATCTGAAACAGATCAAAGAAATATTCCAGGTAAACTAAGCCGATGCCGACTCCTGTATATCTTTTCACCGGTTTCCTCGACAGCGGGAAAACCACACTGATCAAAGAGACCATGGATGACCCTCAGTTCATGGAAGGCGTTCAGCGTTCCCTGATTCTCTGCTTTGAACAGGGAGAAACCGAATACGACGAGAAATTTCTTGATTCGCACAATGCATTCGTGGAATATTTTGATTCTCCGGATCAGCTCACAAAAGAGCGGATGAGAGAGCTTGATACGATCTATCATCCGTCGTTTGTCTTCATCGAATACAATGGCAGCATTCCGATCACGGATACCCTGCTCTCGGAAATGCCGGATTTCTGGCCGCTGGTGCAGATTTTGACGACAGTCGACGCAACGACCTTCGAGTCCTACATCAATAACATGCGTTCCATGATGTTCGAGCAGCTGCGCTACAGCGATACAGTTATTATTAACCGCTGCACGCCGGATACCAACGGCCGCATGCTGAGAGGCAACATCAAGGCAATCAACCGCAGGGCGCAGATCTACTACGAAGGAAATTTCGGAGAACCTGTGGAGCTGAAAAGCGGCACTCTGCCATTTGATCTCAATGCACCGGTCATCGACATCAAAGATGATGACTACGGCCTCTGGTATATGGACTGCATGGAAGATCCGGCAAAGTATGATGGCAAGACCGTCATCCTGCGCGGCATGTATGCAGAAAACATTCCAGGATATCACCAGTCCTTCGTGCTCGGCCGCAGAGCTATGGTCTGCTGCAATGCAGATACCAGTCTCTGCGGGGTCACCGTCACCGGTGTGAAAATTGAAGAAATGAACCTCGGCGACTGGGTTGAAGTTGAAGGAACCTTCAAGCTTGTCAATATGGAAAACGGCGGCGAAACCGTGGTTCTCTATGCAAAGCGGATTCAGCACTACAAAGAGCCTGCTGATCCGTACGTCTATTTCAGCTGATTGAAAAAAGCGTCTCACGCAGAATCCTTTGCTGCTTTGCGGCTGGAGCCTGCATGAGACGTTTTTGCTCTTTAATCTGGCCCGAAAAATCCCTGTAACAAGTAGGCGTGACAGGAAGCTATGCTATCACGTTCTCGCCGTTACAAGCTGGTGGTTTATTTCCCGTGAATCTGGCTCTTCTTTCTCTTCGCCTTTCTTTCCAGCCGCTCGGAAGCTTCTGATCCATCCGTCTTCTGAAAGGTGATGGAATTGCGGAAGACAGAAGGAGTCATTTCCTTCAGCTTGAAGAAGTTCAGATTGAAGGTCTTGATATTGCTGTAACCGACCCGGATTGCGATATCGAAGATCGGAATATCTGTTTCCGCCAGCAGCTTGCATGCTTCATTGATCCGGATGAACGTTAGCAGGCATTCAAAGTTCCGCTCTGAATAGAACAGCAGCGCGCGATTCATCTGCGGGATTGATACACCGACTTTGCTTGCCACCTCTTCCGGGGTAAGATGTTCTTGATCATAGTTCTGATACAGATAATCCGTGATCCGGAATGCCACATCCTTATCCGTCTTATTGCAGTTTGTCTTCACCTTGCTGTAGATTTTGCGATAGCGGATCGGAGTGATTCCGACTCTTGCCACAAAATGCTTCGTCAGATGCGAAGCATCGACAAAGCCAAGCAGATCGGCAATTTCATTCAGGGTCAGGCTGGTGTAAATCAGATAATCAGATGCTTTTTCGATGCGGATGCTGCTGAGCAGCTTCGAGAAAGAAGTCCCGGTCAGTTCCTGCAGCTGCTTGGCAACCGAGGACTCAGACATGAACAGAGCTTTTGCAGTCTGCTCCAGCGTCAGCTTTTCAGAAGAATGGGCATAGATGTAACTCATGATCGGTTCCTGAGTGATCCGATTCACCTCATGTCTTTCTCCGCGCAGCGACATGATATACCTGCGGTACATGATCATCAGTTCAAGGATCTTGTTGGTCGTGTACAGAAAAGTCAGAGGATTATTCGGAGGCGTCATTCTGACCGATTCCACGCCGAGTTCTTCCTTCAGCTGGTCCATGATCCCGTCAATTGCCTCTGCCTGCACGGAATCCAGATAGATCACCGGCTCTGCCGTGATGAACCGAAGCAGTTCCACGCTGTCTTCCTCAAAGCCCACTGTAGTCTTGAGCACCGTATTGATATACTGATAATCATAGACCACTTTGATCAGCTGAAGTGTCTCCTCCACTTCCGTCACATCCGAGATCTTCCATGGCGTGATCGAGACGAGCATGTTCGGACGGATCTCATAAGTTTCTCCGTCTATCACGATCGTTCCTCTGCCGCGTTTGAAATACAGAAACCTGGCTGCCTGATGCATCAGTGCTTTTGTCGGTTCTTCAATGGCTTCATAATCGAAGGAACATACGGAAGTAGGGTCTGCTTCTGAAGTCAGATTATCCTGCAGGGTTACCTGCTTACATGTTTTATTCATTATCTTATTCCTGAATCCCGTAGTCTCATTATAACCGATATACGAAGAGGACCGGAAATATTTCCGGTCCTTTCAGTCAGTTCGTATGGAACATTCAGCTCAGGATAATCATTGAACCGGTGAGAATCACAGCACTGAAGATTGCTATGATCATCAGGAGTTTTCCTGCCCACTTCACCCAGGTCTCATACGGGATTCTTGCCAGAGCGAGACCGCCCATGATGAATCCGCAGGTCGGCGTGAACAGATTGACCAGTCCATTAGCTGCAACCGTGATCATGATTGAAGTTTCAACCGACCAGTTCATTCCTGCCACAATCGGAGATACGATCGGGGAAGAAAGTGCTGCCAGACCGGAAGAAGACGGAACCAGGAAGCTGAGGCCTACATGAAGCAGATAATCCAGGAAAGCGAACAGTCCGCTGGACATGCCGCTGTTGGTCAGACCTGTAACCGAGATCTGAACCAGCCATGCGCCGAGTCCGGTCTCTGCCATGAGCACTGAAGTTGCACGAGCCAGGGCGATGACAACATTAACGCTGATCATGTCTCCGAAGCCGCTCATGATTACATTGACCATGTGCTTTCTGTCTTTCATTCCGATCAGGCCGATGATGATGCCCATCAGAAGGAACCAGGTCGCCGCATCGTCAAACCACCAGTCGCCGAACTGATTCCCGGTCAGGAATGCAGACCAGCTGAAGAAATTATATGCGCCGCCTTCTCCGAAAGAACCCCATGGAATAAACCCGAGGATCATCACGATGAAGGTAATTGCGAATAATCTCAGGCAGACCTTCTGCTTGGAAGAAAGCACCGGATTCTCTTCGATCTCAGTTGCACCGCCATAAGCAGCTTTGCAGGCAGCAAGCTGATCTGCTGTCAGAATCGAGCCCTTATTCTTGATGACTTTCTTGGCATAATTCAGAACAAACCAGACCGACAGACCATAAGTTCCGAGGCAGAGAATCAGACCTTCTGCATAGACGATTCCCATGTTGACAGGAACTCCGGCTGCAGCTACTGCAGCACCAGTCGCAAACGGATTGATCGTGGAACCGAGAACTCCGGACCCGGCACCGAGCAGCACTGTTGCTGCACCGACAATCGGATCCATGCCTGCTGCCGTCATGGTCGCGGCAAGGAGAATATAGAAGCCGACCGTTTCTTCTCCCATGCCATAGGTAGTTCCGCCGATGCAGAACAGAGCCATCAGAATCGGGATCAGACGAAGTTCATTGCCATGCATCTTCCGGACCAGAACATGAATTCCGGTTTCCAGAGCGCCGGTCGAATTGACAAGACCGAGGAAGGCACCAAGGCAGAATACGAAGCCGATGACATCGCCCGCATCATGGAAGCCGGCAATCGGTGCCATGAGAATCTGTGAGAACGTAGCTGCCGCAACGGTTCCTTCATTTCCATCAGCATCTATATACGGTTTTCCAGCAGCAAGCCAGGTCATTGCCGAAACCAGTAACAGAACGATTAAGAGTATAGTAAAAGTATTCAGTGATCTCTTCTCTTTTTTCTGACTCATAATTATGTTTTCCCCTTTTAATCCGGACAGCTATTTCGTGATAACTGTGCCTGTTTTCCCTTCGAGAGCTTCCGCAGCCCGGGCAAGTGAAGTAATCAGAGCAGTTCCGCCGGTCTGACTTTTTCTCACAAACTCGATGCACGATTCTACTTTCGGAAGCATGGATCCGGGAGCGAATTCCTTTTCGCTGATCAGTTTTTCTGCTTCAGAAACCGTCATCGCAGAAAGTTCTTTCTGATCCGGCTGATTGAAATGCACGCAGACGCGGTCCACAGCCGTGAGGATGATCAGCTTGTCCGCATGAATATCACATGCAAGCAGGGCACTGGAACGATCCTTATCAATGACTGCTGCCACTCCTTTCAAGCCATCAGGTGTTTCAACTACCGGGATTCCGCCGCCGCCGACTGTGATCACGATATCGCCGGCATTCACAAGCTGCTCTACCACATCCAGTTCCACAATCCGTTTCGGGATGGGGGAAGGGACTACTCTCCGGTATCCTCTTCCCGCATCTTCCACGAACGTGAATCCTTTTTCAGCAGCGATTGCTTCTGCTTCCTCTTTGCTGTAAAAGCTTCCGACTGGTTTTGTCGGGTGTGCAAATCCAGGATCTTTCTCATCGACAACGACCTGGGTAACGATTGTTGCACACTGCTTTCTGATCCCGCGCCTGCTCAGCTCTGCCTGAATTGCCTGCTGCAGATGATATCCGATATATCCCTGTGACATTGCACCGCATTCCGGAAATGGCATGTATGGAGTTTTACCACCTTGACTCGCAGAGAATTCCATTGCCAGATTGATCATTCCGACCTGCGGTCCGTTGCCGTGGCCGATAATTACTTCATAGCCGGCCGCAGACAGATCAACGATGGTTTTCGCAGTATGCCTGACAAGCTCAAGCTGCTCCTCAGGATTTTTTCCGAGAGCATTGCCCCCAAGGGCAACTACGATGCGTTCTGCCATGCATTATTTCAGAGTTGCATACATGACTGCTTTGATGGTATGCATGCGGTTCTCTGCCTCCTGGAACTGACGCGCCTGATGACCGAGGAATACATCATCTGTGACTTCCATCGCTTCAAGTCCGTATTTCTGGTAGATATCTTCTCCGATCGTCGTATTGCGGTCATGGAAAGACGGCAGGCAATGCTCGAAGATTGCCGTAGGCTTCGCCTTTGCCATCAGTTCTTTATTGACCTGATACGGACGGAGCAGATTGATTCTATCTGCCCAGAGTTCTTCCGGTTCGCCCATGGACAGCCAGATATCGGTATACAGAACATCCGCATCAGCTGCCCCTGCAGCAGGATCTTCTGTGAATTCCAGTTTCGCTCCGGTCTCGGCAGCGATCTTCTCGCAGCGTTCGATCAGTTTCTGATCCGGCATCAGCTCCTTCGGCCCGCAGGCACAGAAATGCATGCCGAGCTTTGCACTGACCACCATCAGAGAATTTGCTACGTTGTTGCGGGCATCGCCGAAGAATGTCAGCTTGCGGCCGCGCATATCCCCGAATTCTTCCCGTGCCGTCATGACATCCGCCAGCATCTGAGTCGGATGGAACTCATCTGTGAGACCATTCCATACCGGAACGCCGGAATACTTTGCAAGGTCTTCCACGACCGACTGCTTGTAGCCGCGGTATTCGATGCCGTCAAACATTTTGCCGAGTACTTTGGCAGTATCTTCCAGTGATTCCTTCTTGCCCATCTGTGAAGACTTGGAATCCAGGAAGGTTACTCCCATGCCAAGGTCCCGTGCTCCGACCTCAAATGCGCAGCGAGTACGAGTAGATGTCTTTTCAAACAGAAGCACAACCTGCTTTCCTTTCAGGAAACTATGGTCAACTCCATTTGCTTTCAGCTTCTTGAATTCTGAAGCAAGATCAAGAAGATAATTGATTTCCTCCGGAGTAAAATCCAGAAGTGTCAGGAAGCTTCTTCCTCTGATATTCACACCCATATTATTGTTTTCCTTTCGTTTTTTCAGTCTGCGCGGATCAGCGGCATAGACATGCATCTTGGGCCGCCTCTTCCTCTGGAAAGCTCTGCAGAACTCATCTCAATCACAGTGATGCCATGAGAGCGGAGAATATCATTCGTCACTTCATTCCGCTGATAGACAACGATCTTTCCAGGTGCAATTGCAAGCGTATTGGAACCATCATTCCACTGTTCCCGTGCAGCCGCAATCAAGTCATCTCCGCCGCACTTGATCAGTTCAACATGATCTGTCTCTGTGTATTTTTCGAGAATGCTTTCCAGTGTTCCATCTACGCGGCGGATTCTGAGATTTGCCGGATCTTCTCCCGGGGTGATTTCATAAACGGTGAGCGGGCCGAGAATTGCAGGATGAACGGTATATTTATTTGTATCAATCTGTGTGAATACCGTATCCAGATGCATGAATGCACGCGATACCGGAATATCGAAGGCAAGCACGGTCCTGATCTTTGCATTCGGATCGGAGAACAGATTGCGCGATACAGTCTCAATGGCATCCGGAGAAGTACGCTGCGAAATACCGATTGCGAGAACCGATTCGGTCAGATTCAGAACGTCGCCTCCTTCGATATTGCGAGGCATGGTCCGATCATAGTATCTGGTGACCAGTCCTTCGAAATCCGGATGATAGCGGAAGATATAGTCTGCATAAATCGTTTCGCGATTTCTGGTCGGGAAGCGCATCCGATGCAGGAAGACGCCGTTTCCTACCGACGCAAACGGATCTCTCGTAAAGTAGAGATTCGGCATCGGATCAATGATCAGACTGTCAGGCGGCGTGATCATGTCCTGCAGAGAGTAGGAAGAATAATCAGTTCCGAGTTCCTTGAGCGAGATCCCTTCCATGGTCTTGAGCACAAGATCCTTGCCATGGAAATTGGAAATCATATAATCATAAAGTTTCTTCTGCCACTTCTTCGTCCGGATATTTCCTTCTTCCAGCCACTGATAGAGAAATGGTTCTACGAGCTCCGGATGAAGCTTCAGAACTTCCGTCATGAGATCTTCGAGATAAACTACTTCGGCTCCATTGCCTCTTAAGATCTGTGCGAATTCATCATGCTCCGCCTGAGCAACTTTGAGATACGGAATGTCATCAAACAGCAATTCCTGCAGACGATCTGGTGTCAGCATCAGGAGCTCATTTCCAGGCCGATGAAGAAGCACTTTCTTCAGCGGCTTGATTTCGCTCCGTACATTAATTCCCTTCATAAAAACCTCCTGAATGGTATGAAATTGTATGAGGGGATGCAGACCCGCGCGCCAGGCGCTGCATCCGGTTTCATTACACTGTTACTGTAGCTTTTTCCAGGAGATCAATCAGGTAAGAAACCAGATATGAAATTGTACATTTCGGGATTTGTCTTCCGTTTTTCCGTCATTTGTTTCCTGAAAGAAATTACTTATTTCACAAAAAAAGCGTATATGACAAAAGGATTTTCACGACATGCATAAAAAAGAGCCATGCATGAAGCACATGGCCCTCTTCAGAAATATTGTATGTTTTCCGGAAACCTTACATCTTTTCCGGTGCACTGACACCGATCAGATCCAGCGCATTCTTCAGCGTGATGGAAGCAGCTTTCACCAGTCCGAGACGCTCATTGGTCAGCTCCGGATCATCCGGATTGTTGACCTTGCAGCTATTGTAGTAGCTGTGATAGATCTTGACGAGATTCAGGATATACTCCGTGATCTTGTTCGGCTTGCGAATTGCAGCAGCGTTTGCGACTTCAGCCGGGAATTCATTGATCAGCTTCATAATCTGAAGTTCCTTCGGATCCGTCAGACGGCCGTAATCATCCGTCGGAGTATATGCAGGAATATCCGGGTTATGCAGGATGGAATGCATGCGGCTGTATGCATACTGCGCATAATACACCGGATTGTTATTGTCCTTGGTTCTTGCAAGCTTCATGTCGAAATCCATATGCGTGGCAACATCTTTCGAGACAAAGAACCATCTTGCCGCATCGGTTCCTACATCTTCGCAGAGTTCCCGCAGGGTGATCGCATTGCCGGTACGCTTGGACATCTTGACTTCTTTTCCGTCTTCCACCATGCGGACCATCTGAATCAGATCCACTTCAAGTGTTCCCTTCGGATAGCCAAGTGCAGTCAGCGCACACTGCATACGGGTCACATAGCTATGATGATCTGCACCCCAGAGGTCAACCAGTTTCGGATATCCGCGTTCTACTTTATAAACATGATTTGCAATATCCGGAGTCAGATATGACAGCGTGCCATCACTCTTGCGGAGCACGCGATCCTTATCGTCTCCATACTCCGTGCTTCTGAACCAGAGAGCTCCGTCTTTTTCATACGTCAGCCCCATATCCTTCATGCGCTCAAGCACTTTCCGGATCCGTTCGCTGTCATGCTCATAGAAGAACGTTTCATGCATCCAGGAATCAAAATGAACCCTGTACAGATCCAGATCCTTCTGGATCTTTGCCAGTTCTCTGCGGACGCCTTCTTTCTTGAAGTATTCCAGCCTTTCCTTCGGATCAGCTTCAAGCCACTTTTCGCCATCATGTTCTGCGATATCGTTGGCAATATCGATAATATCCTGAGCGTGATAGCCATCTTCCGGAAGCGGGTAGCTCTTTCCGAAATGCTCAAAATATCTGGAAATGAGTGATTCGCCAAGCATGACAATCTGGTTGCCGGCATCATTGATATAGTATTCTCTCAGCGTGTCATATCCGCTTGCTTCAAGCAGTCTGCAGATGCTGTCTCCCCAAGCTGCATTTCTCGCATGGCCGCAATGCAGATCGCCGGTCGGATTTGCAGAAACCCACTCTACCAGGATTCTCTCTCCCTTGCCGGTTTCATTATGACCATACTGGTCTCCTGCCTCGATTACTTTATTGATGCAGTCAGAAAGCGAAGCTTCCGCGATCCGGAAGTTGATGAAGCCAGGCTTCACCGCTTCAATGCTCCGCGCCTCCGGCAGTGTCTTCTTCAGTTCTTCCACAATCGGAGCAGCAATCTCCATCGGGCTCTTGTGCAGCACCTTTGCAAGCCGCATTGCTACACTTGTGGAATAGTCTCCCATCTTCGGATCCTTGGGAGTTTCCACCATCAGCTGTCTGTCATCCGGGTCAATCCCAAACACAGTTCTGACGGCAGCTCTGGAAGCGTCCAGAATCTTAGCAGAAAAATCACTCATTATTATTCTCCCTTCACTGACAGATTATGCCAGTCTCTGCTATTCTCGAAAAAAGCCCTAAGCGGGCTTCTGAGAATGCAATGGTGCGCCGAACAGGAGTCGAACCCGCAACCTTTTGATTCGTAGTCAAATGCTCTATCCAGTTGAGCTATCGGCGCTTCAGATCACGGCTTTTACGGGTATCCGTAAGATCCGCTATTCTTTTATACAATACTTCTTATCCTTTTTCAACAAGTCGGGTTTTTCCTGATGGAAATATACAATTTCAGAACAGATATTTTTCCATTTCAGAGCTTACTTCGACTGAATGAAGTCCTGGAACGAAACCGCCATGAAGTCAACCACCATCTGTTTTGACTCCTTCACTCCGAACGATGGATCCTTCCGGAACACAAAGTTCTTCACATGAAACGCCAGACATTCCCCGAAATATCTGGCAACCACATCATTATCATATTTCTCCATGACTCCCGGTTTACGCTGCCGGTTCAGATAGTTCCGGAATACCAGTGTCAGATTCGCACGGACCATGTCCTCAAAACTGTTCTGGCCAGTCACATTGTAGGCAACCCGATAGAACGAACGATTCTGATCTACATTCGTCAGAACGATTTCCAGATATTTCTGGTCATCAAATGAATCTTTATGATTCTGCTCTGCACTTTCTACCAGATCATGGTAGACAATGGCGTTCAGGCAGTCATATTTATCTTCAAAGTAATTATAAAAAGTAGCCCGGATGACTCCGGTCTGATCGCAGATCTGCTTGATGGTTATTTTCTCAAATACCTTCCGCAGCATGAGATCCCGAAGATTCTCATACAGGAATGTCCGCATCATTCCCTTGCGGTTCTCCATCGCAGGTTCCTCCCACCGTCACCTTAGAACATAAACGCTCATCAGATAAATACTAAGTATGATCATCAAGGCACCTCCGCTCATGCCCAGCGTCCTGCTGTACCGGCTTCCAAGAGAGTACCCGACATAAAGTGCCACAAGTATTGTAACAAAAGTCACTAAAAACGCATAACATAAGCCTGCAGAAAGTGAAATATCGAGAAATGAAAAGCTCGTAGCCAGAAACAGGGTATCGATACTGGTGCCTGCTGCCAGGCGGAAGCACTCACGATAGCCGAAGTCCGGATCGCACTTCTCTTCGATATCCTTCAGCCGGTAGGAGCGAGTAGTAAGAAAAATACCGATTGCAAACACAATCAGGCACGCAACTGCCATCTCTACGCGATCATTCATCATGCGCATGAAAATGCTGAAAAGGCCATACCCGCAGAGCACGGCAACTGCATTCATCAGAGAAAAAATGAGAGAAAAAAGCAGAGATTTCCGGAACGTGAGATTGCGCAGCGTTGCAGCTTTATTCATCATCACCACAAAAGAATCCAGTGACAAGCCGATGAAAAGCAGGACTGCCTGATATCCTCGCATAAAGAAAAATCTCCCTTCAATCCCGCTCATTTTACCGTGTAGCCAAAGTAAAGCGACTATACAAAACTCCTTTTCTGTAAATGCAGGCCGCCATGAATCTTTGATTCAGCTTTCAGAATCATGACTCTCTCTCCATGAACCCGCTGAAATGATCTATGATCCAGATCCGATGCATTTCGTGCTTCCTTCCAAACTGAAAAAGGACCTGCCGCATCAGGTTCCTTTTCAGATAGGGGGAAGAAATACTGTCGTCAATCATGATTATTGACATTGTCATCATATTCACCGGTTGTGTTCTATTCATGCAGAATTCGTGAAAACTGCGTGAAACGCTGTACTTCTGCCCATACACACTCCCGAATTCGTCACTTGTAAAAAGACATGTGTCTGATATTATTACCTCTGTAAAAATATAGGGGGTTACTATGACTGCTCAGAATTATTTGATTGTCACCGACGCATGTTCTGATATCATCCCGGAATATGCTGATCAGAAAGGAATTCTTGTCATTCCGATGGAAGTCGTCATGACCGACGGTTTTAAATTCAACGCAACCTATGATTGTTCCGAGCTGCCTCTGGATGAGTTCTACAAGAAGGTAGAAAGCGGACTGATGTCTTCTACTACTGCCATCACTCCTCAAGCTTACCTGGACTTCTTCCGCCCGCTGCTTGCCCAGGGAAAAGATATTCTATATTACTGCTTCACTTCCGGCATGTCTTCCACGTACAGCAATTCTCTGCTGGCTCAGCAGCAGCTCAAGGAAGAATTCCCGGACCGCAAGCTCATCATCGTCGATTCCCTCGGTGCAACCGGAGGCATGGGCTATCATGCCTATTTCGCAGCAGAAAACCGTGACAACGGCATGAGCATTGAAGATAACGCAAAGTGGCTTGAAGACACCAAACTCCACATCAACTACACCTGGACTGTATCCGACCTCAATCATCTGAGAAGAGGCGGACGTCTTTCCAATATTGCTGCATTCGCGGGCACTCTGCTGCAGCTTAAGCCGGTCGGCGATATCGATGACACCGGTCATCTTGTCGGTCTCGGCACCGTTCATGGCCGCAAGGCATCCATCAAGCGTCTCTTCGACATCATGGCTGCCCGCATTGACAAGAGTGCTGACAAGCCGGTCTTGATCTGCCCATGCGGATGCCCGGAAGATGCAGAACTCCTGAAGAAGAAGATTCTCGAATCCGGTCTTGCAAAGGAAGTTGTCATGGGAAGAGTCGGACCAGTAGTCGGAACTCATCTCGGCCCGAGCGGTCTTACCCTGTTCTATTTCTGCGATCATCGCGGCGGCCTGAAATAAACTTCAGGCAATCAGGATAATTCAAATCCCTCTCTTGCCCAAGCGCGAAATTCAATTCCGAACACAGAATAATTGTGTATAATAACTAGGCACGCCCCTATAGTAAAACGGATATTACAAACCCCTCCTAAGGGTTAGTTGTAGGTTCGATTCCTACTGGGGGTGCCACTTCGGGATGTAGCGCAGTTTGGTAGCGCACTTCGTTAGGGACGAAGTGGTCGCCTGTTCAAATCAGGTCATCCCGACCATATGTGTGAAAGCCGCATAGCAATGCGGCTTTCCTTTATTCAGCACAGAATCGGGACTGACTTCAGATCCTTCTCGCAGGATCCGATCCATTTCTTCCGTCTGCAGTTCCTGCGGAAAACCTGGATGAAAGAAACTATACGAAGGTGAAGAAGTGATCATCTCTTCAGGCACGTCTGCTGATTCTGAGTGAGCAGTTCGAAGGGCATTTGCAGGAATTACAGCGGACTTTATAATAGGACATATGCAGGAAACAAAACAGAAAATTCTGGATCTCAGAAAGAAACGGCCGAAATGGTTTGTGAGCTTTATTACCCGATTCGGCATTGCCCGGGTTCTGGCAATGAGCTTCGCCAGTGTTATTCTGATCGGATCACTGCTGCTTTCGCTGCCGGTCAGCGTCCAGGGTAAAGCCCCATCTTATCTGGACAGCCTGTTCATCTCCACTTCAGCTGTATGCGTAACGGGATTAAGCCCGCTTACCGTAGCAGATACTTATACCTTTTTCGGAAAAACCGTCATGATCCTTCTGATGGAAATCGGCGGTCTGGGACTGATGACGTTCGTCGCTGCTGCAATCATTCTCCAGAAGAAAAGCATGTCTCTGACCGAACGAGTCATGTTTGCTTCAGCAGCAGGCAAAGGAGATGTTTCAAACATTGCCGATTATCTGAAGAAGATCATCAAGTATACCTTTTTCTTCCAGAGTATCGGATTTCTTCTTCTTCTGCCTCATCTGATCCGCGACTTCGGAATCGGAGAAGGAATCTTCAACAGTCTGTTCCTCTGCGTCAGTGCCTTCACGAATGCAGGTTTTGACTGCTTTGCAAGCAACAGTCTCATGAATTACGCTTCTGATCCTCTGGTGTCTCTGACCGTCATGGGACTGATCACCATGGGCGGCCTTGGCTTCATGGTCTGGTTTGACCTCAGCCGGAAACTACATGAAGGAAAACGAAAGCAAAGCCTTCACAGCTTCTGGATCAGTCTCAGCACGCACACAAAAGTAGTGCTTTCAATCTCTCTGATTCTGTTTGTTTCCGGAACCGTTTTCTTCTGCCTGGCTGAGATGGGCAATCCAAGCACCCTGGCAAGCCTTCCGGTTTCTTCCAGAATTCTGATCTCGATGTTTCAGTCCGTCACGCTCCGTACTGCTGGTTTCTATACGGTTAACACCGGCGCCTGCCGCCAGGTGACACTGCTTATCATGTGCGTATTCATGCTGATCGGCGGTTCGCCAGGCGGCACTGCCGGAGGCATGAAAACCACAACTGCTGCAATTCTTGCTGTGGCGGTGAAGAACCTGCTTCATGATGAAGGAAACACGATCCATATCTGGAAACGCAGAATCCAGGATTCTGATTTCATCCATGCATTCATCATTTTCTCGGTATATATCGGATTTCTGTTTGCAGCCACTGCAATCATGCTCTGCACCGATGGCAGGACCATGGATACCCTCGACCTCATCTATGAAGAGGTCTCAGCAATTGCAACCGTCGGTCTTTCAGCAGGACTCACACCGCTGCTTTCTCCGGGCGGAAAAATCGTGATCATTCTGCTGATGTTCATTGGCAGGGTCGGACCGCTCGCAATTATCGAAGTATTCCAGAATCGCCGCAGCGGGCTGGTCCGCAAGCATGTGGAATACCCGGATGCAGATCTGATGATCGGATAGGAGGCATATGAATAGCAAAACTTATGTAGTAATCGGACTCGGTATCTTCGGCAGCGCCGTAGCTAAGACGATCGCCAGATCCGGGGCTGATGTGATTGCCATCGACAGCAGCATGAGCTGCGTCGAGAACGTTGCAGACGTCGTCAGCAATGCCGTGCAGGCAGACTGCTGTGACCTTGATCAGTTGAAAGAAGCCGGGGTGCAGGATGCGGATATCGCGATTGTCGCCATGGGCTCTCATCTGGAAGAAAGCATCATGGCAATCATCCACCTGAGAGAACTTCATGTGAAGGAAATCATTGCGAAAGCAAACAACCACAATTACATGTATGTCCTCGAACGCGTCGGTGCCGACCGCGTGATCCAGCCGGAGAAAGAAGCAGGCCAGCGTCTTGCCGAACGGCTGCTCAATCCGAATATCGTTGATATGTTCAATGTGGATAACGAATATTCCATCCTCGAGATCAAAGCTCCTTCCCTCTGGCAGAATCATTCGCTGATTGAACTGGAACTCCGGAAGAATTATGCAGTCAATATCATTGGCATCCGCAGCGGGGATTCGAAAAAACTCACCATGAGCTTCACACCGGACTATGTGATCAGACCTGATGATTCCCTGATCATTGTCGCCGACAGCAAACGCCTGCAGCAGCTGGACCTGAATTAACCGTTTCTCCCATCATTTCACACAAAATTGTTTAGCACTCTATATCCTTGCGTGCTAAACTGTACATACTGAAGAAAACGAGGTGATCTCAAGTGGACCAGGTTAATAAGCCGAAAAAACCGCTGATTTACTATTATGCAGTTGTGATGCTCGTACTTGCATTGCTCAATCTGCTGTTCGTTCCTGCCTACAACCAGGCAAAGATCGAAGAAGTCAGCTATAGTACATTTATTCAGGAGACGGAAGATAAGGAAATCAAGGAAGTTCAGATCACTTCTGAAGAAATTCTCTTCACGACTAAGACAGGTGGAGATAGCAAAATCTACAAGACCGGTCTCATGGACGATCCGGGGCTGACCGAACGTCTGTATGAAAACGGAGTGGAATTCACAAAGGAGATTCAGGAAAAACAGTCTCCCTGGGTTGATTTTCTGCTGAGCTGGGTAATTCCGATTGCGTTCTTCTATTTCCTCGGGCAGATGCTCATGCGCAGGATCATCAAGAGCGAAGGCGGCGGAAACTCCATGATGTTCAACATGGGAAAGTCCAATGCTCGTGTCTACATCAAGTCTCAGAACGGCATCCGTTTCAAGGATGTTGCGGGTGAAGATGAAGCCAAGGAGTCTCTTCAGGAAATTGTCAATTATCTGCACGATCCGAAAGCATATAGTGAAATCGGTGCCAGCATGCCGAAGGGAATTCTTCTGGTCGGCCCTCCGGGAACCGGAAAAACCATGCTTGCAAAAGCAGTTGCCGGCGAGGCAAATGTTCCATTCTTCTCAATGAGCGGTTCTGAATTCGTTGAGATGTTTGTCGGCATGGGTGCCTCCAAGGTCCGCGATCTCTTCAAGCAGGCCAAGGAAAAAGCACCGTGTATTGTCTTTATCGATGAAATCGATGCAATCGGCGGAAAGCGTGTATCAGGAAATATCGGCGGCAATGATGAACGGGAGCAGACACTGAATCAGCTGCTGACCGAAATGGATGGCTTCGAGTCCAATAATGGTGTCGTGATTCTTGCGGCTACCAACCGTCCGGAATCTCTGGACCCTGCGCTGCTTCGTCCTGGCCGGTTTGACCGCCGTGTACCGGTAGAGCTGCCGGATCTCAAAGGACGTGAGGAAATCCTCAAGGTTCATGCTGCTAAGGTCAGGATGGATCCGAATGTGGATTATAACGCGATCGCAAGAATGGCTTCCGGTGCATCCGGTGCTGAGCTTGCAAACATCATCAATGAAGGTGCCCTCAGAGCCGTGCGTGAAAAGCGAAAGGTCGTCACACAGAGAGATCTTGAGGAAAGCATTGAAGTCGTATTCGCCGGCTATCAGAAAAAGAATGCAATTCTCACGGATGAAGAAAAGCTTACAGTTGCATATCATGAAACCGGACATGCATTAGTCGCAGCTTTGCAGACGCACAGTGCACCAGTTCAGAAGATCACCATCATTCCTCGTACCAGCGGTGCCCTCGGCTATACGATGCAGGTTGAGGAAGGCAATCACTATCTCTACAGCAAAGAAGAGCTGCGCAATAAGATCGCTACCTTCACTGCCGGAAGAGCCGCAGAAGAAGTGAAGTTCGGAACTGTCACAACCGGTGCCAGCAACGATATCGAACAGGCAACAAAGCTTGCCAGAGCGATGATTACACGCTATGGCATGGATGATGACTTCGATATGGTTGCCATGGAAACCGTGCAGAACCAGTATCTCGGCGGAGATACGTCACTGTCCTGCAGCGAAACTACTGCTGCTGATATCGATGCTCGTGTCGTTGCTCTGGTCAAAGCAGAGCATGAGAAAGCAAAGAAACTGCTCATGGAGCATCGTGATGACCTGGATCGTCTGGCAATGTATCTGTATAGAAAAGAGACCATTACCGGCGAAGAATTCATGAATATCCTCGAGCACAAGGATGCGGAAACTCCGGAAGAACCTATTGAATGGACCTGTCCGAAGTGCGGACATGAGAATACCGGAAAGTTCTGCTCAAATTGCGGAGCCCAGCGTCCGGAGCCAGACAAAGCCATTCCGCTTCCTGTCCCCGCGGAAAAGCCTGCAGATACTCCATCTGCTCAGGCATAATCTTTAACTTCTGAAAGGCTGCCAGAGCTGATCAAGCAAGCTCCAGCAGCCTTTTCATTTGTCTTATCCATTCTCTGTTTCAGAATAGCCCGGATTATTTCTTCTGTATGCATGCAGGCGTCCCAATGCTCAGATGAAACGATCCAGGCATTCTCATGTCTTGCAAAACGGAAACACCTCATCCGAACACTGCCGAATACAGAAAGAAGACAGTCAGGATTCAGCTGTCTTCTTTCTGTATGAATGCATGTGAGCTTCAGAAACTCGAGTTGTCGGAAACCTATTCAATGAAGAGAATACTCAAACAGGATGGTTTCTTCCAGGTTGTCAAACGAACCGACAGATGCTTTCACCTGAACCGGATACGTGCCATCTGACTTTGTATCGCTGAAATTCGTATAATAATTCGTTTCTGAGCCTTCTGCAGACCTGGTGACTACCTTGAAGAAAGCCTCCGCCTTAACCGATACGCCTTCAGAATTCTTCTGTTCTACCGTTGCAGGATTTTCCAGCAGCTGCACATCGATGAGCTTCCGGTCAGGGCCATCGATCACCAATGTCCGCAATATGCTGTAAACACCTTGCTTTGCCATACGTGAGAAGTCATTGTATGCCGGTTCGTTCAGAGCAATTCCATTCTGAATCACAAACCAGCCTTTCTCTCCTGCATCTTCTGCAGAAATGGAGAGATCTGCTTCTGAAATATCTCCGATCGCCCACGCTACTTCGTCATCATCTGTCCATCCTCTGCAGGCATTTCCGGAAACATAGTGGTACTGCACGGAAGAAGGAATACCGGATGAAGCATCATATCCGCTGAAAGACACATCGTTATCTGCATCGTAGTAGTAAGTATTGCCGCGGCAGGTTACTTCTTCATAGGAATGCATGGCATTCGCAGAATCTTTTCCTGCTGCATATGCACTGCGGATGCTTGCGAACGTAAGCGAAGAACCATCATCTGAGACAAACCATGAGGCAAACGGAATCCGCCACTTCCGGCCTTCTCCATCCCTGCTCTCCACAGTGATAAAGGGCATGAAATACAGTGCCGTCATAGCTGCCAGGATGATGCAGATCCATCTGACAGGTTTATTCATTTCTCACGATTTCTGCGCTCGATATCCATGATTTCATTGACTCTGCGTTCATGGCGTGCGCCCTCGAACTCAGTCGTCATGAATTCATCAATGATCATCTTTGCCAATTCGATCCCGATGACTCGATCGCCGAAGCAGAGAATCTGACAGTTATTATGCAGGCGGGAATACTTTGCAGAATAAGGCTCGCTGCAGATGCATGCACGGATTCCTGCAACTTTATTGCAGGCAAGGCCGATGCCGACACCAGTCCCGCAGATACCGATCCCGCGGTCAACTTCACCTGCTGCCACTGCATTTGCAAGCTTTTCCCCCCAGATCGGATAGTCTGTAGATTCTGTGCTGTCAGTTCCGTAGTTCACCACTTCATAGCCTTTCGACTTCAGATACTCCACGACTTCATTTTTCATCTCAACACCAGAGTGGTCATTCGCAATTCCGATTTTCATTAGATGATTCTCCTTCCTTCCGGCCGGCAGAGATTTCTTCTACCTGCGCATTGATTGCATCATGAACTTCCTGTTTCTTTTCTTCCGTAACAGACTTATCCAGAGTTCCTTCCATCAGAACCGTCTTCTTCTGATTCTCTGTCCGAGTGCGGCTCATAAGCAGGAGAATGACCCCCGCAGCAGCAGTAAAGATGCTGATGAACTGAGACGTAGAAAGCACTCCGATGAACCCGCGGATCGTATCGCCGCGGAAGAATTCAACCACAAACCTTCCGGCACTATACAGAATCAGATACCACGCTGCAGTTTCATTCCTGCGGCTGCTGTCCTTGTAAATCGTATACAGAATATAGAACAGCACAAAGTCTCCGAAAGAAGAAATCAGCTGCGTCGGAATCAGCCTGACCCCTGCCGGGGCTTCCGAACCAGCCGGAAACACCAGGCTGAATTTCGAATCCGTCACTTTTCCATAGCAGCACCCCGCAAAGAAGCAGCCGATACGGCCGAATGCCTGTGCAAGTGCAACCTCCGGAAACAGAAGATTCACATAGCCCATGAAATCCAGCTTCTTATATCTGCACCAAAGCCATGCGCCAAAAATACCGCCGAGAATGCCGCCGTATACAACCCAGCCGCTGGAACCCAGATAGGTCAGAGGATCCTGGATGAAATCGTTCCAGTTAGTCAGGCAGAACAGAAGCTTGGAGAAGAAGTAACCGGAAATCAGACAGACAAATACCAGATTATCCACTTCATTCGGATTGAATCCGTACTTCTTCGCCTGTTTTTCGCCAAGCCAGAATGCCAGCAGGATTCCGATTGCGATCATGACTCCGTATCCGTGAATAGTGAAATTTCCAATCGTTAACCAGTTATTGTACATTCATAACCTCCGTTCTTCATTTTATGATATTTGCCTGCTAAAGCAAAGAAAAACGCCGGCATTCCTGCCGGCATCCAGATCATTCTCTGCGAGAATCCTTTTCTTCGTACTCAGCGTCAATCGTACCGGAATCTGATTCAGAATCGTCAGAAACCGGAATATCTTCCGGCTGGTGAAGAGGAGCACCGGTTTCAGAGTCCATCACATCTCCATTCAGCACCTTAGCTGCCTGCTCTGCTTTGCCGATGAATTTTCTGATCTTGGAAGAAAGTGTAATCGTGAAATAGAGATCAGTAATCCCGCAGTAGATCAGACATGCACCGATGATCTGATAGAGCAAGGTATTCGCAGAAAGCAGGTTGAAGAGAATCACCAGCCCAAGCACGATGGAAATCGATGCCATAATGAGATAGACCCAGCTCTTCGGATACCCCATCCGGATGGCATCAATGCCATCCTGCAGCTTCAGGAAACCGCTGCTGATGATCATGATGCCCATGATGAACGGAATCATCGTCTGGAATATCGTCTTCTCCTTAACGATCAGAATACCAAGCAGAATCCATACAATGCCGAACACGAAATCATTGCGGAACAGCGAATCCTGCAGATCCATCATGAAATAGCTGATCATCAGCACTGCACCATAGACCATCATGCCGATGCCGACCAGATTGCAGACCAGGTCTGCAACATTCTGCGGATAGAACAGCAGAAGAAGACCGGCAATCAGGTAGAGCACAGCAGCAATCATCGACTGCCACTTGAAGTGTTTCAGTTTTCTCATAAAAACATCCTCCCTTTGAATCATAAGAGTTTCCGGATAGATTTCAATCAACATATGACGATTTGCGTCTAATCGCCTGTGTTAGAATAATGCCTATGAAAAAGCATACTCTAGTAACCCTTCTGCTTGAGCAGAAAACCATCGATGCCATGAATGGCATTGATGGCTATGAATACCGGTTCAGAAAACCAGAGGAGGTCACTGCCGATGACCTTTCCTGGGCAGAAATCATTGTCGGAGATCCGACCATGGAGCAGATTCGCATGGCTGAGCATCTGGAATGGATCCAGACAGATTCTGCCGGAGTCGACCGCTATCGCAGTCTGGACCCGCAGATCGTCTTGTCGAATGCCTATGGAGCTTATGGTCCAGGCATTGCAGAATTCATGACTGCTTGCATTCTGATGACAGATAAGAAGCTGAATCGCTATGTCAAAGCACAGGCAGATCACTCCTGGAAGAATCTCGGCTACGGGATCGGCATCGAGAACATGAAGGTTCTTTCGGTTGGCATGGGCTCAATTGGTTCTGAGTTTCTGAAACGCATGCATGCACTCGGAGCTAAGTGCTATGGCGTCCGCCGATCTGTTCATGAAGTTCCGGAATTTGCGGAAGCCGTATATCAGACCAGCGATCTGAAACAGATTCTTCCGGAAATGGATGCTGTTGCTCTCAGCCTTCCGGAAACGCCCGACACGATTCACCTGTTTGACAGGGAAATGCTTTCCTGCACGAAACACGGAAGCATCCTCATGAATGTCGGCAGAGGCACTGCGATTGATCAGACTGCTCTTCTCAGCTTCACCCGCCAGCACTGGTTTTCGGCAGTGATTCTCGATGTTACCGAACCGGAACCGCTGCCGAAGAACAACCCGCTCTGGAATGAAGAAGATGTCATCATCACGCCTCACATCAGCGGAAGATATCATAATCCGCTCAATTATGACCGGGTCAGTGCAGTGATTCTCGAGAACCTGAAACACGCAGCGGCCGGTGAGCCTCTGAAGCATGTCATTGACCTTAAGAAGGGCTACTGAAACACAGGAGGGGACAGATGGGAATTGTCGTAATCGGAGCAGTATTCGTGGATATCAAAGGCTATCCGCTCGGCAAATACGTACCGGACGGAAGAAACGCCGGCCGGGTTGTCCAGGTTCATGGCGGTGTCAGCCGCAATGTCGCTGAAGACATCGCAAACGTCGAACTCAGGCCGACCTTTCTGAGCGTCGTCGATGATACCGGAACCGGTGAAGACGTCATTCATAAACTTCAGCGGCACAAAGTCGTGACAGATTATATTCAGAAAGTCCCAGGAGGTCTTGGCACCTGGCTTGCAATCTTCGATCAGGATGGCGATGTTGTCGGATCCATCTCTCAGCGTCCGGATCTTTCCGTACTCAGTGACGTGCTTGCGGAACATGGCGATGAGATCTTCCGCGATTGCGACAGTGTAGTAGTCGAGATTGATATGGCTTCCTCCCTCCTCAAGCAGATCTTCGATCTTGCCGACAGGTATCATAAAGTCGTCTATGCAGTCGTTTCCAATATGTCCATTGCACTGGAGCGCAGAGATCTTATGATGCGCACCGGCTGCGTTGTATGCAATCAGGAAGAAGCCGGGCTCCTGTTTTCCGACGATTTCACCGGCATGACTCCAGAAGAACTTGCTCCGATCATCTACCGTAAAGCATGCACCGCACAATATCGCAGAGTTGTTGTGACGATGGGAAAAAGCGGAGCAGTCTATGCAGAGCCCGATATCGGATGCGGAGTATGTCCTGCTCAGGAAACAGCTGTCATCGATACTGCCGGATGCGGGGACGCATTCTTTGCCGGAGTCACGATAGGACTCACCTATGGCAAGAAGCTGAAAGAAGCATGTGAGATCGGAACAAGACTTGCTTCCTCCGTCATCGCAACAAAAGAAAATGTCTGTCCGAGATTCCGGCCGGAAGAATTCGGCCTGTTCCCGGGAAGAAACTGCTAGAGGCTGCGGAAGGGCAGGGATTCATAAAACAGTTGCATTCCCGGCAGATGTTTCTGACGGGAATGTTCTTGTATATTGTGTATATTTCATCGATTTGATAGAAAAGACTTAACAATTCGACAAGCTTAAATTTGACGAGATAGGGAAATGCTTGAATTATATAAGCCTCATATTGAGGACTTGTGGTTTAAGGAAAAAATGATGAGTGATGAGCAGACGATGGCTTACAACCATGCCTGCGGAGGCACAATTCCATTCCCTAAAGAATATTGGGCAGATTGGCATGACAGATGGATCATAAACCACAATAACAAACGCTTTTACAGATACATTAAAGATAATGGCACTTTTATTGGCGAGGCAGCATATCATTTTGACGAAGAACGGCAGATTTATATTGCTGACGTGATCATTTATGCCCCGTACCGAGGAAAGGGATACGGCCGCAACGGACTATTGCTTTTATGTGAAACGGCAAAAGACAACGGCATCATGGAACTCTATGACGATATTGCTATAGACAATTCTTCTGTTGCACTATTCCTTAAATGTGGGTTTGTGGAAGTTCTGCGAACCACCGAGTACGTTTTAGTAAAAAAGGAATTGTGAGCAGCCAATTCCAATTTGTTGAACAGATAAAGGGTGCACTTCTATACGCCGCCCGGTGTAGTGCGTTGAGTACGATTATGCACTGCGCCGGTGCATAACACGAAAAACCGACCTATGATCGTAATCATAGGTCGGTTTACTGTTTTATGGACACCTGCCAAATCTGCAGCCTCTTTTTTACTTTCCAAGATGGATTTCTGCAGGATAGCCCCACTTCTGCAGTTCCTCTGCAGGAAGCACCTCAGGTTCTTTTCCCTGATTCAGCAGCAAGGCATGTTCATACAATTCTGCAATCTCTTCTACATAGCATGCCTTGAGATATGCCTCTTCAATACTTGTTTCATCGACCGTCACATCACCATGAGCCTGCAGCAGGAACGCATCATGATGCTTCACCGGCTCAATGACCGATTCTGCTAATGCCATAGTCCCCGGTCTTGCATAGGGAGCGACCGGGATGATTTCATCCGCATTGCCAAGATGGAACATCTCATACACCAATGCAGGAATCGGCTTATTCAGCACTGCAAATACCGTAGCAAATTTGGAATGCGTATGCACGATTGCGGTTACATCCTTCCTTGTGCGGTAGATCGCCAGGTGCATCATCGCTTCGCTGGTCGGTTTAAGTCCATTGATCGATTCCACCACTTCTGCATCCATATTCATGACTACCATATCCTGCAGCACCATCTTCTCCCGATCCACTCCGGTCGGCGTGATCACAACCAGGCCGCTCTCCAGGTCTCTGGCAGAGAAATTCCCGGACTTATGCCTGCATAGTCCATCTCTCTGAGCCGTCTTTGCGACCTCCATCACCTGTTCTTTCAGTTCTTCCAGCATCCTGTTACTGTCCTCTCTTTTCTTTCATAATTGCTTCTGCCGCAGCCGCAAAATCCGCTTTGCTGAGTTCGCTTCTTCCGCTTACGATCTTCGGGCTTCCGCCTCCTGAACATCCTGTCTTCTGCTTCAGAATTTCCAGAAAGTCACGTGCTTTCTGGTCTGGTGACACGATAGCAAAGTCAATCAGACTACCTGCGGAATAGATCATCGTCGTGCACTTTGCCACCCTTCCATATTCCTGTGAGAACACTCTCAGCTTCTGACTCTGATTCTTTCCGAGGTCAATGATCAGAGGCTCTTTCTCTGCATATTCAGTTGCTTCATATCTGCAGAGACTCCTGGTCAGATCCTGAAGCTCTGCCTTCTGCTTCTTATTGTTTTCAAAGAGCTTCTCCAGTTTCTCTGGCAGCTCACTGATGCCGGTATTCAGAATTCCGGCAAGCTCATGCAGAAGACGGTCTTCCCTGACCAGCATCCAGTCAGCTGCTCTGCTGCAGGCAAAATAGATTCTGGCACCTGAGCTGATATGCTCGCTGTGAAGCAGCACAAAGCTTCCGATCTCTCCCGTATGATTTACATGCGGCGTTCCGCATGGCTGCTGATCCAGCCCTTTGATCGTAACGATCCGCACCCGGTCATATTTCGCATATTCAGGATCCGGATACTCTCTTCCCTTCACATACGAAAAGGTCACCGGCACATCCATTTCGATTGCGTGATTGATATAGCTCTGCACTTCTTCCAGATGAGATGGAGGCAGATCTCTTGTATTGATGTCATAGTAGGAATTCTCCGGATTCACATTTGTGGATGAAATCAGAATTCCTTTCTTTCGGTAATACGTATCCAGAATATGAAGCGCTGTCTGGGGAGCAGTTACCGCCAGCCGGTATTCTGCATCCAATTCCATGACAATCGGATTATGCAGAATTCCATTCACATGATGCCAGAGCTCCTCTCCCTCCCAGTAAAGTCCATCCACGTTAAAGCCATTGATCGTTCCACGATCATCAGGCATCCCGCCTTTTTCGCCATAAAACACCGTATCGGCAAAGCGATACCACCCATCCTTCTCGTCAGCGATTTCCGTTACACAGGAAACACGCTCATAATGATCATACCTTCCCTGCATTCATATCCTCCTTTGCTGATCTTGCAATCTGGATCATCCGAACTCCGCCATCTGCAATCAGAATTGATCCGAGCGAAACCATATATCAGCCGATTCCCCGGTCCATAGCAGCCAGAATATCCCCTCCGGAAACACCGAACAGAATCCCTGCAGCCGAGATCAGAATTGCTCTGCCTGCCATCGTTCATACAAATTCTGACAATCTGATTCTGTTTTTCCCTGCCTAGCATTGCAGAACAGTACAGCACCAGATTTGCGCCTTCGGAATGTCCTCCGATCAGATATCGCCGTTCCGGTTTCATCACATGTTCTGCATAGCTCAGGGCGTACTGCTGGGAAATGGTCTTTGCAAAGGGAATCATGAAATCTTCCATTCACTCCGCTATAGAAGTATCTGTTCCCCGGAAAGAAAGATAAGGGCACCGCTCATTCAGAACTATTTCAACTGCTCCGAACTGACATGCATGCTTCTCATCAAAATGATCCTCATAGTTTCTGAGAACCAGTCTTCCGGACCTTTCCGTATCAGCTGCAAGCATGAAATGATCAGTATCGCTGAATGTATCTTCTGCAAGCGGAATATTCCGGTGCCAGAGCAGGTAATCCTTCAGCGTATCCATAATAGCCCTTCTTTCGCCCAGGACCATCTTAACATGAAAAGGACTGCTTCCCGCAGTCCTTTTGTCATAGACCGATCCGTGTCTTCTATCCCTGATAAACAACTACTGCATTCGGATTTTTCAGTCTCAGGAGAACCGTCTCGAATACCCGGAAATCATGATTCATTTCTGAAGATCCGAGGTATCCGGTCACAAGATCCTGTCCGATCGCAAGATCCATGTTCTGCTCATCCGGCGCTGCCAGCAGAGCAGTCTTTGCCGGAAGTACCGGTGACTGATAAATCTTTCCTTCAATCAGCGCACTGATTCTCTGACTTTCCAGGGTACCGGTGCCAGGCTGAATCCGCTGCAGCATTGCAAAGACATCCGGACTCACCACCAGAACTTTTGAACCATAGGTACGATGTTCCAGCATGAACTGCAGGCCGACAGAGACTGCCGCAAATGCATGTTCATCTTTATCCCAGTTCTGCATCTTGATCGTCTTGCCAGGCTTGCTGAGCAGACCTGCAGCGCCAGTCTCCTCGTCTCCGAGGAAAATGAGCTGATCCTCTTTCAGAGCAGTATTCACTGCTGCAGAAACTGCTTCAGAATATGACATCGGCACATTGAGCCGTTCTGAGGCCTCAAGCTCTTTCCAGCCAAGCGTGAAATCAGAGGACAGTTCAGAAAGCATCACAATCTGCTTCTTTCCATCTCTTGTGATCTCTGCTGCAGGCACGCCTGCGCCAAGCGGACCATAGATATTCAGAAATCTTCTGCCAGTCAGCACAGAACGTGCTGCTGCTACTACTTTTTCATCAATTGCTTTCCATTGTGCCTCTGAAAGCTTGCTGTCACTTCTCATCAGGAATTCCATATGATTTATTCCTCCTTCATGCTTCCTACTGTCACCTGACTCACGCCGGGAATCTCTGCCGGCTTGATGCCAAGTTCTTCCAGCATTTCTAATACTTCCTTCTCACCAGACGCATACAGGTCTCCCTCTTTCGGATCCAGATACTTCAGCAGAGTCAGAAGTTCTCCCATATGTGTCTTTTCTTCATCACGAATGTCAGAGAGCACTGCTTTCGCAACCGGATCATCGGTTGCCTGAACGTGTGCATCATACCCATAGATCGCTTCCAGTTCTCCGGAGAGATCTGCCCGAATTGCCTGCACCAGTTCCTCTTTTGTCATCTTGCGCTCTACATTTGCTGAAAACGGATTGCCAAACATCATTCATTACCTCCTTTGAGAATGAGAAGCAGATCTGCAATATTCCAGTCTGCTCTCCTTATCTTGCAATAACACTATAGCATGGAAGCCAGACCATGAATTGCGAAAATTACTTCATTTTTTATCTTATTTACCTGATTAATTCATTTTAGGATAATTATTGTCCGATTTTAATGCATGATCTTCCTCAGAAACAGATTCTATGCAATTTATTTTCCTGCTCAGCACCAGAGAAAAAAATCCTTCCTCTTCCCGCATGAATCATCTCTAGGTAATAGAATATAAGAAAGCGCTTAAGCTTCAGAAAGAAGATTCTATGAAAAAAGAGACAATCCAGTGTTTTCTGATGGATGGCCTGTTCTGGGCAATCATGGCCATCTTCTACGGATATTTAACGTATTACCTGAGATCGATCTGGTATTCCAGTGCCCAGATCGGCATCATGACCGCAATCGGAAGCATCCTTTCTGCTCTGACGCAGAACGTTCTCGGAACTCTGAATGACAAAGGCGGCTGGTGGAACTGGAAACGGATCTTCTGTCTCATGCTGGGACTTACTATCCTCTTGCTCGTATGTCTGACGATCATCCATCAGCCAGTGATTGCAGGGACGATATTCATCCTGGCAATGATTTCCGGAAACGGCATGATGCCATTCACAGTCATCATCTGCTTCGAATACTATAACAGCGGCTTCCCGGTCGATTATGGAAAAGCCAGAGCTGGCGGATCTTTGTTCTATGCCATTGCAGTCTATCTGATCGGCGTTCTGACCGAGAAAGCTGGCCCGCTCATGGTGCCGGTTTCCGGAATCATTCTCTGCATTGCCGAAGGAGTGGTACTGATGACGATGAAAGCATCTGGGCAGCAGAGAACCTCAGAAAAAGCAGAAAAGAGAGTCGGAGTGAATGAGATTCGCAGGCGGTATCCGGCATTCTTTCTGATGACGATTGGCCTAGTTCTGCTGTTTGCATTCCACAATGGAACCAATACCTATCTCCTGCCGATTCTGGAACGGGTCGGCGGAGATACCCGGTCACTCGGTACTGCTTTTGCAATCTCGGCAATCACGGAAGTTCCGGTGGAAATATTCATCGAAAAAATCCTGAAGAAGATTTCTGCAGATAAGCTGCTGCTGATTTCAGGCTTCGGATTCTTCTTCAAGGGAATCATGTATCTAGCAGCAGGAAGTGTCGCTGTCATCTATCTTTCCCAGCTGCTTGAAATCGTCTCCTATGCATTCTATTCCGGTGCAGCGCCATATTATGCCAATGAACGGATTGCCCCAGGATATCTTTCCGGTGCTCAGGCAATGATGACTTCCTGCACCATGATCGGGGCTGTGCTTGGCAATCTGACATCGGGATGGATCTATGAAGGCCTTGGCCTTTCCAGCATGATTCTGCTCTGCATCGGATACGCAGCAGCAGGAACACTGATCATCAGCAGCTCTCTGAACTTGGAACGCAAAAAGGGAGCAGCTTCCTGAATCGCTGCTTCCTCGCTTCCCATCACATCAATGAGTTTTCTTTCTGCTGCGCAGATTCAGAACCAGATTGACCGCCAAGGTAATGATTCCAGCGAAAATCAGCAGCCAGCCGATTCCGATCATCCAGAAATTCTCATGCAGGATGCCAGCTTCATCCACATATTCCACGCTAGCACCTTTAATCAGGAACAGCAGTACTCCGGCAATCACAAGTATTGCTCCCGACAAAGAAGCTGCCATATTTCTTTTTGCACGTTTTCCCTCGCTGCCGTCATCAATCAGTTTTTCTGCCATGTCATTCATCTTTTCTTCTCCTCCGAATATGAGCCGGTCCAGGGAGACCTGAAAGGTCCTAGAGATTTCCATCAGCATCTCAATATCAGGAAGATTCTTTCCGTTCTCCCAGTTGGAGATTGCCTGACGAGTCACATGCAGCCGGGCAGCCATCTCTTCCTGAGTCAGATGATTTTCTTTTCTGATTTCTCTGATCTGTTCTGAAAATTCCATGCCTTTTCTCCTTCCGGCTCTTACGGTTTACTCGACACAGTCAGGCTCTTCAAGAAAGCCGTGCTTGCAGTGAGAATTATGCCACGCAAGCAGTGCTTTACAAGCATGGAATCAGGCCATTCAATGATCTGATTTTGAGATGAAAGCAGGCTGATTTCTGCTCTTTCTGCCGTATTGTGAGAAACGTGATGCTACCCTCTCCTCAGGTGTGATCCCTAATTATCCGCTCTGGAATAGTTGTTCTTCATATCCATCGTACGGATCCGGAGGACTTTCGCAAGCACATCATCAGCTTCTTTCTGCACTGCCTTAGCGATTTCCTCATTGGCCTGCTCACGCGTATGAGCAGGTTTTTCAGATCCGAACTCTGCATCAAAGGTATGAATCAGTGCACGAGTTCTCGCATCTGTCTTCCCCTGATAGCGTTCAATCTCCTGCACCGATCCCGCAAAAGAAGCATCTGCCAGCGCCGCAATCAGACGGCTTGTCCAGTGGAAGTTATCAGTCGACACCCGGTCATCTGCTCTGCCGACATACTTCGGAACTGCATCGACATTGGCATACAGCGGAATCATGACATTGAACACATTCGAGGCATAGCATACCCACTCTAATGCCCGGTAAGACTCCGGGAGATAAGGACGGATCTGAATCAGGGACATGAAGTCCGTACGTGAGATTCCGATGGAGCGATACTTTCCCCTCTGCTCCGGATCACCATAGCTTCCATACGGATCATAAGGAGTTCCCTGATAGTGTGAAGACAGAAGATACTTCACATCCTCCGGTGTCACCTTGTTCTCCGGAATCACAGCAAATGGAATATCATCGGACTCCGGCGTGAACTGCGCATTCTCACCATCCCAGCGGTACGTATGCGGGCAGAGGTATCTCCCCATAAACCACGCCCGCGGGGTATTGTAAACATGATCCGCGTCTGAATGACTTCCGAAAGCCTTTCTGGGATTCAGTACGCCATCACGGGAAAGATCCAGGAAATTATCCGCAATGAATTTCTTCAGATCCCGGGAGCACAGGAAATTCTTTCCCTCACCCAGCGCATCATCCAGATCGAACGTATCCGTACCGAACTGATTCGGCATGATAATCACCTTATCATCCGGAACCCTCGAAGCAATCCAGTGATGACCGCCGATGGTCTCCATATACCAAGCCTCATCCGCATCATTGAAACTGATTCCGTTCGGCTCATAAGTACCATACTGCTCCAGAAGATTCCCAAGACGAAGCACACCCTCACGGGCAGAATGAATATACGGCAGCACCAGCATCACGATATCTTCTTCGCCGATACCACCTGGAGTTTCTTTCTGATTCCCCTTGGCAGGCTGATAGACCACATAAGGATCTGCACCGAGAACACGCGGATTGCTGGTGATCGTCTCCGTTGCAGTGATTCCTACATTCGCTGCATTCACGCCGCTTGCTGCCCAGAGGCCTTCTTTCTTCAGAGACTCTTTTGATGCATTCGGCATTGCCGTGATGCGAAGCGCTTCTTCCGGAAGCGGAATCGAAACCTTCGAAATAACAGAATGATAGACCTGAGGCAGGTCCTTTGGTTCAAAGATCTTCAGATGCTTCAGCGTATAGCCTCCGTCATCATTACGTGCAATCATTGTTGAACCATCATAGCTCGCGTCTTTACCAACCAGAATTGTAGTACATGACATAATCTTATCTACCTCCCTATTCCTCAACCATCATACTCCCATTCCGTGCTGAACCGTGGTTTCTGAACTCTGAGCGTTAAACCGATCTGAATATAAGCCATAGTAAATAAAAAAGGCCTGAAACCAAACGATTCTAAGCCTCTTTTTCGTTAGTGGAGCTGACGGGAGTCGAACCCGTGTCCAAGAATAGTCCCACATTCAGGAATCTACAGTTTATTGCACTGTAAGATAAGACAGCAGACAGAACAGTACACGAATCATCTGCTGAATCTGCCTGTAAATTGTCGGGATCCCCCTACAGGCATCAGGATCACCTTATCCGTTTTGATTACACAATCCGGGCAGAACGGCTAATACACGGATCGGGCGCTGCAGACGCGTCTAGTGTCAATTAAGCAGCGAAAGCAAAGCTTGTGCTATTGTTATTAGCGTTTAAATTTAGTAGTGATTAGGTCACCGCTCCACTGCATCCTGAATCAGACATAAACCTGTCGAAACCATGACAGCCCCATGTAAGAAACGCATCCTAAGATGCGTTATCTTTATAGCATCTGCATCTTGATTTTGCAAGAAGCGGACTAGCGATGAAACTTCAGAGCCTTTTCCATTTCCCGTTTTGCATCGCGAAGCTTCTGGTTCTGGCGCTTATCATAGAGATTCTTGCCCTTTGCTAGGGCAATCTCCATTTTTGCCCGTCCATTCTTCAGATACATGCGTACCGGCACCAGCGTATATCCCTTCAGACGCACCTTATCGTAAAGCTTGCGGATCTCATACTTATGAAGCAGCAGCTTGCGATCACGTTCTTCATCAACATTGAAGATGCTGCCATAAGTATATGCAGATATATGCATGCCTTTGATCCATGCTTCACCTTTGTAGATTGAGATGTAGGCATCCTTGAACTGCACATGTCCTGCCCGCACGGATTTGATTTCCGTTCCGGTCAGCTCGATGCCGGTTTCAAACGTTTCTTCAAGAAAATAGTCATGTCTCGCTCTGCGATTGACTGCTATATTTTTCTCACCGGTATTTTTTTCTGCCATTCTGCTTCCTTCTCGCATCTCTGCCATAGCGGAAATGCTTGCCATAATCATAAGAGGAATACGGTTCCTCAACCTGTTCTGACTTCCGTGCCGCTCTGGATCTGGTGGAGTATTTCGTGCCAGCAGAAACTGGTGCAGGTTTTCTGGCGGTCTTCATATTCTGCAAGCCGAAGTCTACAGTCTTTGCGTCCTTAGAAGCACCAAGCACCTTGATCCTGACAGTCTGCCCTACCCGGTACTCCGTCCGTGTACGCTCCCCGCGCAGACACATCTTCTTCTCATCAAAATGATAGAAGTCATCCGACATCGCATTCACGCGGACCATGCCTTCCACCGTATTCGGCAGCTGCACGAAGAATCCGAAATTGGTCACAGTGGTAATGATGCCTTCGGCTGTTTCGCCGATATGATCCATCATGTACTCTGCTTTCTTCATATCGTCGCAGTCGAATTCTGCACTCTGGCTTGCCCGTTCCCGTTCGCTGGAGCTTTCGGAATAAGCCTGCATTTTCTTCTGATCCGCAGAAGGATTTCCCTGGAAATGTTCATAATCATACTTCCGCAGCATACGGTGCACGATCAGATCCGGATAACGTCGGATCGGAGACGTAAAGTGCAGATACTCCGGTTCTGCCAGCCCGAAATGTCCCGCACACACGCTGTCATATCTCGCTTTCGCCATGGTTCTCAGCAGCTGCTGAGAAAGAACCGGATACTCTTCCGAATCTCTGCATCCAGAAAGATACTGCTGGATATTTTTCGGACTCAGGTCCTTTGAAGAAAACGGAACCCCAAGCAGATATGAAAGCTTAGTGAAATCCTGAAGCTTCTTTTTCTGAGGCTCTTCATGAATCCGGTAAACGCATGGGAATTCATGTGTATGCATGAAGTCAGCGACACAGACATTTGCCGCAATCATGCAGTCTTCGATCATCTCTTCGGCATGACCATGATGCTTCGGGCGGATCTCATACGGATGTCCCTTTTCATCGCAGAGAATCTCGGATTCCGTCGTATCGAAATCAATCGCACCCTTCTGCTTCCGGTGAGCACGGATCGCATCTGCACACGCTGCCAGAGTCTCAAAGAGATTTCCAAGATGTGCATACTGGGCTTTTCTCTCTGCATTTCCTTGCAGGATTTCATTGACATGATCATAAGTCATCCGTTCAGCAGACCGCATGAAGGATGGATAGAGCTTATAGGATGCAATAGAGCCATCTTTCCTAACCTGCATCTCACACGTGTTGGTAAGTCTTACCACATGCGGATTCAGGCTGCAGATGCCATTGCTCAGAATATGCGGCAGCATCGGCACGACCCGATCCGTCACATAAGTAGAACAGCCTCTCTTCTCGGCTTCCTGATCCAGCGGGCTTCCTTCTGTCACATAGTGCGAAACATCTGCGATGCTGACTTTCAGCAGCCAGCCATTCTCATTCTCCTGAACTCCCACTGCATCATCGAAGTCCTTGGAATCATTGCCATCGATGGTGACGATGGTATCTTCTGTCAGATTGACTCTTCCTTCCATTTCAGAAGGCTGAACTTCCTGAGGAATTGCTTCTGCCTGCTTCATCGCATCTTCCGGAAATTCCATGACGATGTCATAATCCAGAAGAACCGAAAGGATATCTACCCCCGGATCATCTTTATTGCCCAGAGTCTTCACCACTTCCAGATGAAGCGGTGAACCGTATTTCACCACCTGCATCATGACTTTCAGGCCAGGAATCGGACGAAAGTCAGAAGGTGCAGTGATATCCATTCTGACACTCTGCAGATGAATATCATCCGGCAGGAAACGAAGGCCGTAAACCGTATCCATATAGGTCCCGATCACATGCGTATGCGCACGCTTCAGAACCTTGATTACAGTTCCGGTATAGCTGACTTCTCCGGTTTCCGGATTCAGATCCGGAATCGGCTTTGTCAGAACCGTATCGCCGTTCAGTGCATCTTTCTGATCCGGAACACGGATCAGAATGGATGGCTGATCCGGCCGATCCACAAACCCCGTGCCGCGCTTGTTGATCTTGAGAATGCCCTTTACATAGCCAGCCTGTTCCAGCGTCTTGTAACGATTATTTGAAGTCCGGATCAGATCATCGTCTTCTTCCATCTGATCCAGAGTCTTTCCGAGTTCTACAATCTCTGCTGATGCTGTCAGCTTCAGGCCATTCTTCAGTCTTTCACGATCCAGACCGCCCTTGGCAGATTCCAGCAGTTCAAGTATCTGTTTCTTCAGTTCTTCCATCTTTCACTCCTGCAGATAAAATAACAGCCGGCACATTGACCGGCTGTATTTCTGTTCTATTCCGTAACCCGGATCGCAATCACCAGAACGAAGAAGATGATACCGAGAATCATTGTGACATTCGAAACAACCTTCTCAGAACCTCTTTCCTTCACGTTCGCAAACAGGTTCAAGCCGCCGTTCCCGGTAAACGCACCGGAAATGCCATTTGACTTTCCACCCTGCAGAAGCGTGATAATCACGATCATTGCGGAAACGATCATCAATAATGCGTCAAGCATCCGAATACGTGCTCCTTTCGCCAATGCTTCGCTATTATAGCAGAATGTCAAGCCCTCTGTAAACACACGAAAATCAGTTCATCAGAGAGGATAATCCTTATTTCAGCGAAGCTTCTATTGGTAAAAAAGAATGTTCTTCTTCATTCAGCAGATAGTCTTCAAAGAATCCTTCCTTCTGCAGTTTCTTCAGAAGCGCAATCAGATCTTCTTCACTGCTGTCCAGTTCATTGGCAATGCCTCTGAGATCCTCTTCCTCATCCATTGCACGCTCGACTCTCTGAACCTGCTTGCCGGCAATTCTCACTCTGTGCGCATCCCAGGTGACACCAATTGCCACCGCCAGTGTCAGCGTCAGTACAAACACGCTTGCATGTCCGGTCATCGTGCCGGAGGCAGCACCATAGATATAGATCACTTCAAAGAGAATCAGAAGAATTCCGAACAGCTCCGTGATCCAGCCATTCGAAATCGAATGCTTCTTGTCTCCCCTCGTCAGCAATTCCATCAGCAGGATCCCCAGCAGATCCATGAAGAAAAACAGAAGAATGCAGCCAGCCCAGCAAAGCACCAGCAGACCAGAACTCAGACCTTTTTGTCGTGAATCAGAACTCATACCTTGTATTACTCATCTCCAATGACCGACATTGTAGCATATCTTCCTGAATTCTACGAATCAGCAAAAAGAAAACTGCCTCGAATGAGAGACAGTCTTCGGAAAGATTCAGAGAATCAGATTACTTCTTTGCCGCTTTCTTAGCAGGAGCCTTCTTGGCAGCAGCCTTCTTGGCCGGAGCCTTCTTGGCCGGAGCAGCCGGAGCAGCGGACAGAGCTCTGACATTGTAGAAAGCCTTCTTGCCGCGATACTGAGCAACCGGGCCGAGTTCTTCCTCAATTCTCATCAGCTGGTTGTACTTAGCAATACGGTCAGTACGGCTCATGGAACCAGTCTTGATCTGGCCAGCATTGACACCGACAACGAGATCAGCAATTGTGGTATCCTCGGACTCACCGGAACGGTGGGAAACAACCGCAGTCCATCCTGCTTCCTTAGCCATCTCGATTGCATCGAGGGTTTCAGTCAGGGTGCCGATCTGGTTGAGCTTGATCAGAACTGCGTTAGCAGCATTCAGTTCAATTCCCTTCTTGATGAACGTGGTGTTCGTGACGAACAGATCATCGCCGACCAGCTGGATCTTATCGCCAAGACGCTCACGGAGCTTCTGCCAGCCTTCCCAGTCATTCTCTGCAAGACCATCTTCCAGAGAGATCAGCGGATACTTCTTCGTCCATGCTTCATACATGTCGATCATTTCTTCAGAAGTCTTCTCGCCTTCACCGGAACGCTTCAGAACATACTTGCCCTTCTTCTCATCATAGAATTCAGAAGAAGCCGGGTCCATTGCGAAGCAGATGTCATCGCCGAGCTTGTAGCCAGCAGCCTCAACAGCCTCAGTCATGAGAGCCAGAGGGCCTTCATTTCCGAGTGTCTCCAGCGGTCCCTTGTTGCCCGGAACACAGCTAGGAGCATAGCCGCCTTCATCACCGACAGCGGTGTTATAGCCATACTTCTTCAGAACCGTCTTCAGAGCATGGAATACTTCAGCACCCATACGGACAGCTTCATGCTCATTCTTAGCACCAACCGGCATGATCATGTATTCCTGGCAGTCAGCAGCAGAATCAGCGTGCTTGCCGCCATTCAGGACGTTCATCATCGGAACCGGCAGAACCTTGGCATTTGCACCGCCGATGTACTTGTACAGCGGCTCTCCGTAGTAATCAGCAGCAGCTCTTGCGCAAGCCAGGGAAACAGACAGCGTAGCATTTGCACCCAGGTTGCTCTTGAACGGCGTGCCATCGAGATCCAGCATAACCTGGTCAATCTCGGACTGGCAGGTAACATCCATGCCGATCAGCTTCGGAGCGATCTTGGTGTTGACATTCTCAACAGCCTTCAGAACTCCCTTGCCGCCGAAACGCTTCTTATCACCATCACGGAGCTCAAGAGCTTCCCGCTCACCGGTAGAAGCACCAGACGGAACAATTGCGCGTCCAAATGCACCGGATTCAGTGGTAACTTCGCATTCAACAGTCGGGTTGCCGCGAGAATCGAGAACTTCGCGTGCATAAACACTTACGATATAAGGCATCTTAAATTTATATCCTCCTTCGATAACCTTAATACTATTTCAGAAGAACCCTGTTCTTCCTGAAACCTTACTTAGTTGCGTCAACCAGAGCCTTGAAGGAATCAACCTTCAGAGAAGCTCCGCCGATCAGCGCGCCGTCGATATCCTCGCAAGCCATGTATTCGCTGATATTGGTCGGCTTGACACTGCCGCCATACTGAACACGCACACCCTCTGCAGCCGCATCGCCATACAGTTCCTTGACCGTATCACGAACCAGCTTGCAGCAGCTCTCTGCCGTATTGACATCTGCAGACTTGCCGGTGCCGATTGCCCAGATCGGTTCATACGCAATGACCATTCTGGAAACTTCATCTGCAGTAAGACCTTCCAGAGACTCTTTCAGCTCTGTCTTGACAACTTCAGCAGTCTTGCCTGCATCATATTCAGCTTCCGTCTCACCGACGCAGAGAATCGGAGTGATTCCTGCTTCAAACAAGCGCTTAGCCTTCTTTGCGCAATGTGCGCTGGTCTCTGCATAATACGTTCTGCGCTCGGAATGCCCGATGATGCAGTACGTGATGCCGATCTCCTTCAGCATCGGAACAGATACTTCACCAGTGAATGCACCGCTGTCAACTTCGTTGCAGTTTTCTGCAGCCACCTTGACTGCACCTGCATTCTTCACTGCAACATCGAGATCCACATACGGAGCACCGATGCCGTATTCTGCTTTTTCATCGCCGGTTACATAACCCTTGATGCCATTGAAGAATTCCAGGGCCTCAGACGGGGTCTTGTTCATCTTCCAGTTGCCGAAGATAATAGGTTTTCTAGACATGAATTACTTCTCCGGGATGATTGCAACACCCGGGAGCTCCTTTCCTTCCATATATTCGAGGGAAGCACCGCCGCCCGTGGAGATATGGCTGAACTTATCTGCATAGCCAAGGTTCTTCGCAGCCGAAGCACTGTCGCCGCCGCCGATAATTGTCGTAGCACCATCAAGCTCAGCAAGCGTCTTGCAGATCTCTTCCGTTCCCTTAGCAAACTCAGGCTTCTCGAATACGCCCATCGGGCCATTCCAGAATACGGTCTTAGCACCAGCAAGCTCCTTCTGGAACTCTGCTACCGTAGCCGGGCCGATATCCAGTCCCATATAGCCATCCGGAATTTCTCCAGCCTTTACCGTCTTGATATCCGTAGGATTATCGAAGTCATTTGCGATAACCGTATCTACCGGCAGAAACAGCTTGCCCTTGCCCTTCTCCATGAATTCCTTTGCAAGGTCTTCCTTGTCAGCTTCCAGCAGGGAAGTACCGATCTTGCCGCCATTAGCAGCAGCGAAGGTATAGGACATGCCGCCGCCGATCAGAACCTTGTCAGCAATCTTCAGCAGGTTCTCGATGACACCGATCTTATCGGAAACCTTAGCCCCGCCGAGAATTGCAACAAACGGTCTCTGCGGATCATTCAGTGCCTTGCCCAGAACGTTCAGTTCCTTTTCAACCAGGAAGCCTACAGCAACTTCCTTCATATTGGAAGGAATGCCTACTGTAGAAGCATGTGCTCTGTGAACAGAACCGAATGCATCCTCAACAAATGCATCTCCCAGAGAAGCCCAGTACTTGCCAAGCTCCGGATCATTCTTTGTCTCACCCTTCTCATAACGGGTGTTCTGCATCAGTACGATAGATCCATTCTCCTGGGCCTTGACTGCTTCCTCCAGCTCAGCTCCTCTAGTCGCATTGACGAACTTCACCGGTGCAGAAGTCAGCTCTGCCAGGCGCTTTGCGACAATGGACATATCGTTCTTTGCCTTATCCTCATCTGTCTTGATTTTTCCAAGGTGGCTGAGCAGAAGAACCTTTGCTCCATTCTCAGTCAGATAGTTGATCGTAGGCAGTGCAGCACGGATACGATTGTCATCTGTAATCGTATCTCCCTTGTGCGGAACGTTAAAATCCACACGAACAATTACGTGCTTGCCCTTAACGTCCAGATCCTTAACAGTAACCTTAGACATATATGATGAATCTCCTCCTTTTTGCGTTCATATTATAGCACCCCGAAAACATGTGAGTAAACGAACAATACGGCTATTCCACGACACTTTCTGCAATTCGCCGCCTAGTCTTCACATCCCCTTCACGAGCTGATCAGAATCCGCATGTGCAATCGCTGAAAACGAGAAAACTCCATCCTTGCACTTCACCCGAATATCCCCGCCATACTTTTCCGCAATGACTCTTGCAGAACGGAGTCCGTACTTTCCGCTCCGATCTGCTTTTCCCAGATAAGTTTCATAGGCTCTCTGGCCCTCTGTACTGATTGGATTCTCTACCTTCAGAAGAAAAAACCTTGAATTGGAACGAATCATCAGATTAATTTCATTTCCCCCGGAAATATGCAGAATCGCATTATCGAGGCTGTTCATCAGGAGGACAATCAGATCATCTTCCGACAGAAAAGGCTCTGACGAAACATTCAGCACACAGCGGAAATGGAGTCCGTTCTCTGAAGCTCGTTCCTGTTCCGCATGAAGGATATCATTCAGGGCCCTGCTCTTCGTTTCAATCGGAATTTCCAGAGAATCAAGCTCTTTCCGATACTTTCTGATCAGTTCTTCCGATCCCCCGCTATCCGCCAGCAGAGAGATCATATGTCTGACATCGTGTTTCATGCGCGAAAGCGATTCTGATATTCTCATATTCTCTTTTGTACTTCTCAGCTGAAGAGCCATCATCTCATTCATCTTCTGTTCTTCCCTGATCTTCTGATTCCGCTTTGCTGCAGCCCACACCGTAACCCAGAAAAGCACGACCAGTCCACCCAGACAGATCACTGCAATCGAAATCTTCTCACCATCAAACTTCTGATAAAACAGCAGTTCTTCAATGGAATTGAACATCATCAAGCAGAGGAATGCCATGCCTGCCGCCAGTAAGAATTCTCTTCTGTCAAGGTATTCCTTCTTCTGATTCACTGCAGCAGCCGCACAGTGCAGAGCAAGCAGCTGAAGCGGTTTTGAAATCAGAGTCACAATCACCCCATATTGTTCAAGCAGAAAAAGAATCTCAATTCTGCCGAACATGAAATACGAAGCAGCAATCAGCAGATACGTATTGATCACAGCAGTGATCAGATCAGGAATCAATGAGAAAAACAGCTTTCCTTCCGCAGAAAAATCAGAACCGATCGAAAGGCATATGTATGCAAGCATATAAAAGATCAAGCTTCGATATCCAGCCATGATTTCAGTCCTGTTGATATATGACATCAGCAGGAAGTGAAGAACTGAGTAAAGAACAAACGCAATCCCTTTCCTTGCCATGCTTTGGTTCGAAATCTGCCAGAAAAACAATCCGAACAGGCAAGCTTCCAGAAGATTGATTCCCAGATCAAAAACTGTCATATCATTTTCTCCATCAGGAATTGATTGTATTGCTTTTTCACCCTGGATAATCTTGCGGCGCTGATCAGAATATGGCTGAAATCCGCAAGGATAATTCTTCCGCGCTCGATCTCAGAAACATAATCAAAATTCACCACGCATGAACTTGAAATCGCGCAGAACCGAATTTCCTGAAACGATTGAGAAACCATGCGCAGCGAATGATGGTCAATATATTCTTCTCCATCTGCGCACACAATCAAAGTATTGTTCCCTTGGGTATGCAGGTACATCACCTGATTGATATCAATCAGACGATCAGTCCTCTCACGCCCATGCAGTACATACAGGCTTTGTGAAGAAACCTTTCGGTATTTTTCAATTGCTTTCTCAAGGTCATCCTTCAGGTGTTCTTTCCTGACAAAGTAAAAAATACTGAGATCATAAGAGTCAAAGACATAACTATCGTGTGATGTGCAGAAAATAATCTTTTTTGAAGGGCACTTCTCCAATATCGTCTCAGCAATTCCAAAACCAGAGCAACCTGGCATTTCAATATCAATAATATAAAGTTCTGACTGATAAGGCTCCTTCAGAGAAGAACCATTCGTACAGCTTTCAAGCTCAAAGAAAAGATCGCTCCATTTCTGAGTGAGCAATGCATCAGAAATCTTTCTGATATCTTCCGGCTGATCATCTAGAATTGTAACTGTTACTGTTCTCATGATTCAGCACCTGCTGTATCAGCATCAGAATAAAATTCAATATCAGTATTACGGAAAGTCTCACAGAGAATATCCGAAATTGAAGGCAGGAGGCTAGAATCAGAAAAAGGAAACCTGCTAAAGACAATCTGGCATTCTTTCTGCATATTTCAGCCTCCCGATCAGTCATCGGTTTCTTCTGACTCAGGATAGGAGCAGTCAGAAATTGGTAAACCGCAGAACTTGATGCAATCAGAAAAACCATTGGATGGTGCAACAACACAGTTACCAGGTAATTGAAAACTATAAAAATCATTGAGTACAGGAAAACACATGCAGGAATAGAATGTGCGTGAAAGCCACCTGTATATTGCCTCAGTATTGAAAGTCCAAGAATAAAAGTAATTGAAGAAACAAGATCATGATAGTGATAGATTCCGATCAAGATCACAGGCAGAAAATCCAGGGTGTCGACAATGACTGTATTCAGCCCATAGATAAAACAATTCTGTTCGGCAGAAGGCACTTCAAATAATGTAATAGCTCTGTCAATAAAAGCCGAATCCATATAAGCATCATAGCAGAACTATGCAAGCAATAGAGCATTTTACGTTATGAATTTTCCTTTAAGAAGATTGGCCACGTATGACAATGATTTACGATGGACTTTCGCCAAAAGGCCTTTCACTGAATTTTTCACGATATGCAGCTCGTTTTTCACGAATTGATTGATAATCCATATCAGCTGAAGATATAGTCCAGATATAGATTGCTGATCGTGAGCAGACGGAATGCCTGCTATCGCATCACTCTTTGATTATCAGAAAAGGATAGTCACATAGATCGAAGAAGAATGGAGGTTATGATGAGAAGAACCGGCATTCAATGAATCCCGGGATATTCTCCCGGGACAGTATTGATTCATTCAATTTCTCTGACATCAGATTCAGGATTAGGAAAGGGACGATTATGAGGAAACTCAGAAGAGTCCTCACCGTAGTATTGCTTTCGCTTTCTATCTTCTGTGTGCCGGTTCTTGCTAGAGATACAGATGTGAATCTGGTAAATTTCTATATTCCTGCACAACAGAAACTCGCGGAATATTACCTCGATGCTTATTGCCATGGAAGGTATCTCTTTGTAAACCTGGTGAAAACAGGGAATGTAATTGACAAAGTAAATTTCTGGGCGGTTGACAGCTCTGAAACACAGCTGACTACTTGGGGAATGGCAGCAGAAGGAGGAGGAAGGGCAACTGCTGCCTTCACTGATAACAGAGTTGAAAGAACAGTCCACAAAGTATATTTCAAGAGTGCCGAATACAATTGGGGCGGATATACCATCAACGGCACGATGACATACTAGAAAGTGAAAGGGGCTTGCTTGCATAGAGCCCTTTTAGGTAAAGAGATGAAGAATAGAATTGTTGATCCAGATAAATGGGTGACGGTTATGGCATTGGCATTTGGCATAGAGATTTATCGGTTCCTGTCTCAGCGGAACATTCCGGATCTTTCTGTTCTGGATTTCTATGTGCTGAATGCACTGAACAGCTCTCTGGTTGAGAACCTGCTCTGCTGGCTGGTGCCGCTGCTTGCGGCATTCGCCTGCGGCAAGCAGTTCAATGCGTATTATCCGCTTAGAAAAGCAATCTTCACCAGAACGGATCGGAAGAAGTTCGTGTTGCAGAAGGCGACAGAGTCAGCAGTAAGTTCATTTCTTCTGGTGCTGTTCTTCTATCTCTGCTGTTTTCTCTTTGATGTCATTATTGCAGAAACCGCCTGCCCGGGAATCCATTTCGGTGTTTCTATGAATCCGGAAAACGGGGTGATGTTCCCGGAATTGTATTATGCACATCCGATCCTCTATTTAGCTTATTATGTGCTGATGATTTCCGGATATGCAGCTGCTTTCGGCATGGCAGGTTTCCTGATCAGCTGCTTTACCAGGAACAGCGTTGCAGTTGCGATTGGCCCGTTTGCGGTAATGATTGTTCTTTCGATCGGACTGATGGCGGTTCCGAATGGATATGGGGTGCTGTTTGATTTCACTTCTGTATCTCTGCTTCGTAAAAGCACTCTGAGCTATGTTTCCAAGCCTGTTCAGTCCTTTTTCAACTTTATCGGACCGCTGATCTATCTTATGCTTTTCCGGCTGCTAATCAGGTCTGCTGCTGGAAAGGAGAGGCCATGGCAATAGAATGTTTCCGGCTTCTGCAGAAGCTCAGACGATTTCAGATTCTGCTGATTGTTTCTCTGATCCTTGTGATTTCTGCATATCTGTTTGCAGTCTATGGATGGAATAGCAGGGATTCGTTTCTGGCTGCCTGCGGTCAGTATGTGATTCCTCTGGTGATGGTTCCATTGTATTTCATTGCATGCATGGAAGCAGATCATGTTGTTCATCTGCAGTCTGTGCAGGTCAGAAGAGATCGTACTGGCAGGAAGATGGATCAGTTTGTGACAGAGATGCTCATTCTGGCTGAGTACATGGCTCTTTATCTGGTTCTTCCAGTCATGATCGCAGGGCTCCAGTCACCGATGATTTCCTGGTTTCTGGCAAGCAGTCTGTGCATGATGCTGTTTGCTGGGGCTCTCAGACTGATGATGATGCAGGTGGTGAATGGCAGTACGGCAGCGTTTCTGGCAGTTCTGATTCATATCATACTGAAAGTGATCAACAACTGGGTGTTCCTTGCCGGGACTCCCCTGCTGGATACTCCGGTAGGGATATGGATCCGCTGGGGAATCAGTATCTTGGGTTATTTTCTATTTTTAATGAACAGGAAGTGGGACTATGATCAAAAGAGAACTGACGCTGACTGAGGTCGGCAAGCGATTCGGAAACCAGGAAATTCTCCGGAATGTGAATCTCTCGATCTCCGGAGGAACCGTAATGGGATTGAAGGGAAGAAACGGCTCCGGAAAATCCGTGCTGCTGAAATGCATGTGCGGACTGATGACTCCTTCAGAAGGAACCATTACGTATAACGGGAAAGCTATTTCTTCAGATACGATTTCTGATTTCAATTTCGGCGTGTCCATTGAGAAGCCGGAACTGATCAATGATCTCAGCGGACTTGCTAATATCAGGTTTCTGGCTTCTTTCCGCAAAGTGGTTTCAAATGCGCAGATTCAGGCCTGGTTTGAACGGTTCGGACTGAGCTCTGCTAGGAACAAGAAGGCTGGAGACTATTCCCTTGGGATGAAGCAGAAGCTGATGCTGATTCAGGCATTCATGGAAGATCCGGATGTGATTCTGCTGGATGAGGTCACGAATAGTCTGGATCTGCAGTCAAGAGAGATTCTGTTTGACGTGATCCGGGAAGAACGAGCAAAGGGAAAAGTGATCCTGCTGGTAGATCATGACCTGGAAGAACTGAAGGAAATCAGCGATTCCATCATCACGATCGAGAAAGGAGAGATCCGGACATGGGACTTCAGAAAATAGCAGGAGGACTGCTGGTATTCTCTCTGCTTTCTGCAGGCGGAGGATACTTTCTGCGCGGAAGCTACCCGATCACACCATCTGAGGAACTGGAGCAGGTTTATCCGGTCTCAGTAAGTCCGATTGCTGCTGTGTTTTCGTATACAGATCGCACGGAAGAATATAGCAGTTCCTTTCTGCAGGGAGAAATCATTGAAGGAACTCCATTATCCAGAAAATGTTCCGGAACTTCCATCATCACCACCGTACAGGTCAGCCAGGTATTTTCAGGAGAACTGGAAGCAGGAAAGATGATTCAGGTCATTGAACCATTTTCGCTGGCTGGAGAGATGGAATCCACTTATTCGGGATATCTTCCGATGATGATGAACCAGGAGTATCTGCTGAACCTTTCCAGGCTTTCCGGAAATCTGTATGCCATCCGGGCAAATGAGCTTGGGTGCTATCCTGCAGCCGCCTTCAGTACCATAGAGCTGAGTGAGGACATGACGCTTGGGGCAGATCGGCAGTATGAGACAGTTCTGATACTTTCAGAGAACTATGCTTCGGAGGTTCTGTCTGCTTCAGAAACAGATGGATACCGGCAGGCAAGAAAGGATTCCATGCAGAGAGCTCAAAGTTATCTGAGAACTGATGCCGGATGATTCCAGCCATTCTTTTATTAGAATAATACTGATACGTCTTATAAAGAGGCAAAAGAATTGTAAGCAATAAGAGGTGCATTAACTAAAGGTCGCCCTGTGATTGTCTATATGCAAAAACTTACTGGCGGTTCGCATGCCGTAGTATGTTATGGTTATGAAGCATACAATGTAAATGGAAATACTGTTTATTATCATTATATTTTCAATCCATCTAGAGCTGCCGCTGCAAAAATAACTATCGAGGATTATATGGCTGAGTGGTATATAAAAGGAGTTCATGTATATTACAAATGATTAACAATAAAACCTATTCAATTCTATTAATCAGCTCTCTGCTGCTTGCCGCTTGTTCTTCAGCAGATTCAGGCAAAGCTTCTGCTAACGCTTCACCGGATCTGACTTCTCCGTCTGAAACCACTGCAGTTACTGCTGATCATACAGAAGAACCAGCACCAACTCCGTCAGAAGTGTCTGTTCCTGAACCCTCTTCCTACACAGATACAGATACCGGAATCATTTATTCCGCTGTTGATGAAAGTGCAATTTCAGCAACCTATATCCGTCACACGGAACCCGAAGCAGAAGTTACCAGGTTTCCGGATCAGATCCAGGCAGAATATCTTTCCTCTGAAAACGGGTACTCCTGGTTCACTTTCAGAGATACAGATTCGAACGATTCTGTAACAGTCGGAGTAATGTCTCTGCTTCCGGATCTTGAATTACAGATAACCGGGGAAAAGGCAGAGGAAGGAGATCGGATCTACCTTGCGCTGAATTTCAATCATGGAATTGCCAACCCGCTCCAGAAATCTGACAGCAGATATGGTTTGTACTGGTACAACTGGAACTTTGCTTCGATTGATGGGGTTGTCTTCCAGACCTACGTATTAAGCAGCACTTCGGAAGCACCAGGAAAAGGCGGAGAAGTCATTGCTGAAAGCAATAGCTGGCAGCTGATTCGCAATGACAGCTACTATTCCACCGTGATGGGGTCTGCTGATGTTTCCGATGAAGAGAAACAGGAAGTTGAAGTTCTTCATCAGAATGAATTCATTATTCTGAAGTGAGGAATTCATCTCATCAGAGCATTTATTATGCATGAATGTTCCTCACTGAAAACAAACTTCACAGAACAGAAAGGAAGAACTTGATGAAAATCAGAAAGTATACCGTACTGATTCAGTCGCTAATGATTGCTATGATCTTCTTTCTGGTCTATCTGGCGGCAGAAGGACTGGTTTCAGCAATCAGAATCGGCGTTACCGCATTCCTCTGCTCGATTGTTATCCGATATACCGCTTCTTCGATGAGGCATAAGTCATCGCTGTAATCATGCATGCAAGGAGGACCTATGAAATTGATTCAGAGAACTGCCATGATTGTGATTCCCCTGTTCCTGCTTTCAGGATGTACTTCTTCTCCCAGTCTGATTGAGTCAGATGAGGCAGTATCTGCATTTCTGAAGAATGATGTTTCAGAGATGCAGTATGAACTTCCCCTGACCTACACTGCCAATGGAAAATCTCGCTCTTCCTCCACCGGATGGCTGAGCAATCAATCACCAGTGGACGAATCAGAGGCAGTTCAGGAATGGTTAAAGATGTCTGAACTGGCCGGTACCACCAACATTGAACTGCTTCAGAAAGAGATCACTTCCTTCTCCTTCACAGAAACGGATATCGAATTCACGCAATCCGATCTCGTTTATATGGTACAGCCGGAAGATGGAAAGATCGTCTATTTCTTCCAAGGCGGTCTCAAGACAATATCAGATGGCACTCGTCACCTGTATGCGACAGAAGACTCTGCTTACACGGAACTCATGGAACAGGTTACTTCAAACGCTGCCGATCTTGTTGCATATGAAGTCAAGAATATGAGTTATTAATAAAAAGAGCATCTGCATGAAGTGAACTTCAGCATGCAGGTGCTCTTTCATTTCTTCTCAGTTATCCGGCCAGTTGCAGAGCTGATAATACAGTTCTTCGTAGATGCCAGCAGACTGTTCCCAGCTGACATCCGTGGTCATGGCACTCTTGATGAGACCCTTCCAGCCTGGCTTGTTATTGTAGTACTGTTCGACTGCCCAATGCAGCGTGTAGACCATGTCATCGGCATTTGCCGCCCAGAAACTGAAGCCGTTGCCCTCGCCGGTGTACTGGTTATATGGGTGTACCGTATCTTTGAGGCCGCCGGTTTCACGGACTAATGGCAGCGTGCCGTAATGCATGGCGATCAGCTGACCGATGCCGCAAGGCTCATAGAGCGAAGGCATCAGGAACAGATCTGCACCAGCATAAATGCGATGGGCAAGATCTTCGTTATAGCCGCAGTAATAGACTGCCTTGCCCTTGTACTCGCTCTCCATCCATTTGAACGCATTCTCAGCATTCTGCTCTCCCGTTCCTAGAACGATGAACTGAACGTCCATATCCAGAATCTCACGGAGCTTCTCAGTAATGAGATAGACCCCTTTCTGGTTAGTCAGACGGGAGACAAGGCCGATGACACAGACATCATTGGTGACCTTGAGTCCGAGTTCTTCCTGCAGGGCAAGTTTATTTGCCTTCTTGCCGGAGACATACGTACGAAGATCATAGTTCTTCGTCAGACGCGGATCAATCTTCGGATTCCATACAGTAGTATCAATTCCATTGACGATGCCCCAGAGATCTTCTCTGCGGTATCTCAGGATGGAATCCATACGTTCGCCATAAGACTCAGAGAGAATCTCATTGGCATAGGTCGGCGAAACGGTCGTGATCTTGTCTGCATAGACGATGCCAGCTTTCATGAAAGAAATGCCGCTGTCAAACTTGATGGAACCATTGTCGAAGTAATAGTAGTCAAGGCCCAGGCAGCTTGGCAGCATGTCTACTCCGAAATTACCCTGGAAGGCAAGATTATGGATCGTATATACATGCTTGATAGCCTGATAGCGCGGATCATCCGCGTAGCATGCATGGCAGAGCAGCGGAATCATTCCGGTCTGCCAGTCATTGGAATGGATGATGTTCGGCCACCAGTTGATGAAGTAGATCATATCAAGAGCTGCCCGCTGGAAGAATGCAAACCGCTCACCGTCATCTTCATATCCATACAAGCCGTCACGCTCAAAGTATCCCTGGTGCTCGATGAAATAATAGACCACTCCGTCCACTTCTGCCTTGTAATACGTAGCCGGCTGGTCGATCCATCCGGAATGAACCTGGATTGTTCCGAGCCGTTCCAGCTGATCGTAATACTTCTCGATGATCTTCTTATAGAGCGGCAGCACTACCCGCACGTCATGTCCGCGCTTCGCCAATGCCTTCGGCAGACTGCCGATGACATCTGCGAGGCCTCCGGTCTTGATGAACGGAAGTCCTTCCCCTGCTGCGAATAGAATTGATCTTCCCATTGGATCCTTCTCCTTCTGTCAGATTCGATCTCTGCGTTTCACATAAACCGGTGCAGCATCCGTGCCGGCCAGTTTCTTGACATGGTGGACAATCGCATACTTGTCCACTATCACATGATCCAGCTTGGCATTCTCACCGATGTAAGCACCCGGAAGAATAATGCAGTTCTCTACTTCAGCACCCTTGCAGATGGTGACATTGCGGCTGATCAGAGACTTCTCGACCTTGCCGTCAATCACTGCTCCGTTTGCGACAACCGAATCATGCACTTCGGCATTCTCGGTATATTTGGTCGGGCAGGAATCATTGGTCTGCGTATAGATCGGCCAGCCCGGACGGAACAGCTGCTGAGCTGTCTTGTAATCTCTCAGTTCCATGGAAATGCGGAAATACTCTTCCAGGCTGTTCAGGCAGCCGACATAGCCTCTGACCTGATAGCCTCTCATATCCAGTTCGGAAACCGAATCAGCCAGGATGTCCTTGAACCAGTACAGGCTGGAAGTGTCGGCAGCCTTCTTGACCAGCTCAATGAACAGCTTCTTCGTCATCACATACGCTTCCATCGAAACGTTGATGTTCTTTCTCTTGCCGCGGTTCTTCTCAAAGCCCATGACCGTCTTCACCTTATCCAGGTTCAGCGTATCGCAGCCGAGGAATGATTCCTTGCCGCGGTTAGTTGCGGTATAGAGCACCGTGACATCTGCCTTGGAATTGATGTGCTGCTTCAGCACTTCATTGAAATCCAGGCTGTATACAAAGTAGCTCGGGGCAATGACCACATACGGATTCGGGTCTTCTTCGATGTACTGCATGTTCAGCATGTAGTTTGCGACATCGTGGTTATAAGCCTCGGAAGAGAACGTCTTCTCTCCATACAGGATCCGCAGCTTTCCGCGCTTGGAATTGATGTTGTAGTGGCTGCCATCGCCGAGATGCTCGATCAGGTTGCGCGGTTTCTCCTTGCAGTAGACCTGCACATTGTCAATGCCGCTGTTCGTCATGTTGCTGAGAATGAAGTCGATGATCCGATAGCGGCCCATGAATGCAATGGCCGGTACCGGGCGGTAATCGCCAAGTCCCTGAATGGTGGCTGTATTGTCTTCGAAACTGATGATACCCAGTGCGCGCATATCTTTACCCCCCTCTTACTCCACGAACTTGCTTGCGACGAGCTCGATATGCTCGCTGTTCTTATCGCCTACGACTGCACCCGGGGCGATTTCCACATCATCTGCAACGATGCAGCGGGTAACCACTGCGCCTTCGCCGATTCTAGCGCCTGGCTGAATGACGGAATCGATGACCTTGGCACCCTTGCCGATGCTGCAGTTGGTACCGATCACCGAATTTCTCGCTTCGCCGAGAATGACGCTTCCTTGCGTGATATAGCAATTGGAAATCATAGCTTCCGGTCCGATGAACTGCGGAATCGCATTGACATCTTCGGTATAGATCTTCCAGTTGGAATCGCCGAGATCCAGCTCATTATTGTCTTTCAGCAGGTCCATATTCGCTTCCCACAGCGAATCCACGGTTCCTACATCCTTCCAGTATCCCTTGAATCGGTAAGCCGTCAGCCGTCTCTTGTCACGCAGATAGCCCGGAATGATATCCTTGCCGAAATCATGATTGCTGTCAGGATTCTTCGCATCCGCAACCAGATACTTCCGCAGTGTCTTGTACGTGAAGATATAGATGCCCATCGAGGCAAGGTTGCTCTTCGGATGAGCCGGCTTCTCTTCGAACTCGACGATCATGTCATCCTTGTCGCAGTTCATGATGCCGAAGCGGCTTGCTTCCTTTAACGGGACCTCACGAACCGCAATCGTCGCATCTGCCTGCTTCTCCTTGTGGTAGTCCAGCATCTTGTCGTAATTCATCTTGTAGATATGGTCACCAGACAGAACAAGGATATATTCCGGATTCATCGAATCCAGGAAATCCAGGTTCGCCGTAATCGCATCTGCGGTACCGCGGTATACCTCAAAGTTCTGCGCATCCTTCTCACGCGGCGTCAGAACATAGACACCGCCATCATTGGTATCAAGTCCCCAGTAATGATCTCTTGCAACATAAGAATTCAGCAGCACAGACTCATACTGAGTCAGCACGCCGACTGTATTGATGTCAGAGTTCGCGCAGTTGCTGAGCGGAAAGTCGATAATCCGGTACTTGCCGCCGAAATGGACAGCAGGCTTCGCGACTTTCTTGGTCAGTTCATGCAGGCGGGATCCCCTTCCTCCTGCAAGAATCATGGCCACCATCGTGTTTGCTCTCATAGTGTAATTATGCCTCCTGAATGGTATTAGGGGCTGCTCTCCCCTTGATTCAGTCTCATTATATACCATCGTTCAGTTCCATGGGGCCCCGAAAGCGGAAATCTGACGAAACCGCCGCAATCTTCCCGGTTCACAGCATTTCCCCAGCTGTCCGAACGTCATGCGTGCAGAGTCTCTGATACGTGCTGCTGATCAGCACAGAACCAAGCGGTGCGGTAATCAGAATCGCCAGCACCGAAAGCGTCAGGACCTGATCTCCGCAGGCCAGACCCATCGAAAGCGGAATCGAGCCTATTGCCGCCTGCACGGTGGCTTTCGGCAGCTCTGCAATCACTGTAAAACTCCTCTCCCGAGCAGAAAGATCCGTTCCCGAAACAGAAACCAGGGTACCTGCTGAGCGGAAAACCAAGCCAATCGCAAGCATGAGGATCATGCCTGCACCAGCAGAAAGCACGGAAGAAATCTCCACCTCTGCCCCGACCAGGACAAACAGGAAGATCTGGGCCCCATTCCAGAGTTTCCCGAGACCTCGGCTCATTTCTTCAGCCGAAGAAACATCCTGTTTTCTGAGAACCATGCACATGCTGATGACGGCGAGAAGTCCTGAAACAGAAACCGTTCCCTTCAGCAGTTCCTCCATCCCCTGCAATAGAAAAGATGCAGCGAGCACCAGAATGATCTGCAGCGAACCATCCGGATGCGCCATCCGGAACACAAGATCCAGCAAAACCCCGCAGACACCCCCTGCAAGAATGCCGAGAATGATCGCCTCCGGAATCTCCAGAAAGGAAGCAGCTGAAACAGAACCGCCGCTCACCATCGAAAGAAATGCAGAAAACAGGACGATCACATAGACATCATCTGCAGAAGACCCGGCAATGATCATCTGCGGAATGCCTTTAGCCGTTCCGTATCGTTCGTCCATCATGCGGCTCATCGCCGGCACTACTACCGCAGGCGATACCGCACCCATCACTGCTCCCATGAGGGCACCCTCTGCCCGCGTGACCCCGAGCACCATCGGCGCAAGGAAGACGAACGCAAGAATCTCACACGTTGCCGGCAGAAAACACAGCAAAGCTGCTGGCCTTCCGATCCGCTTCAGAACCGCACTGTCTAATGAAAGACCTGCCTTGGCAAGAATGATGATCAATGCAATCTCCCGAAGATCGCTGCCGATCGAAAGCAGATCGGAACTCAATAGATTCGATACCTGCGGACCAAGCACAATTCCGGCAAGCAGATAGCCGGGGACGGATGGAAGATGAACCTTCCTGCATCCCCACCCGAACAGAAGACCAGTCAGAAGCAGCAGTGATAAACTCAGCATCATATGATTTCTCCTTTCATAGCCGCATAAAAAGCTGATGCTTTCCATGCGGAAAAACCGCACAGAAGTCATCAGCTCATCAGCAGTTCGGGATCACTCCCAGGGAGACTTCATTCCCTGATGGTTCAGATTCTACGTCGACAGGATTCCCTCGTCAATCAGAAACAAACAATTTCCGCACCAGACTGATCAGATACAGCGATCCGCAGACCACAGTGCATCCATGCTCTCCAGCCAGTTCCATTCCCTTCTGCACGGCCTCTTTCCAGTCCAGGACAATCTCTGCTTCAGAGTCTGCCAGATGTTCGGCAGTATCTGCTCTCGTATTTTCAAACTGCGTGACGATCACCTCATCGCACGCCTTTCTCAGCATCGCTTCCATCTCCGGTCCCTGCTTATCCTTCAGTGCAGAGAATACCGCAATGCAAGGATGCGGCAGATATCTCATCGATTCTGTCAGTGCCTGCATGCCTTCGGTATTATGCGCCCCATCGAGGATGACAAGCGGATGCTGGTGCACTGCTTCAAATCTGCCTGGCCAGACACTGTCATGCACAGACTGGATTGCAGAATCAGAATGAATCTCAATGCCAAGCAGTTCTGCTGCCTTCAAGGCAAGCGAAGCATTTGCTTTCTGATACTCCGGAAGTGCTTTTAAAGAATACTCTGTTCCCTCAAAGCAGAACTTCTGAGGACCGAGGTCTTCATATGATTCCAGGCGATGCAGAGTTCCTTTCTGCTTTTCTGTTTCTGCCACAATGACTGCTTCTGCCTCCGGCTTCAGATATCCTGTAAGCACTTCGGAATGCGGCATGATGATGCCTGCCTTTTCCCCTGCAATTGCCGCAAGCGTATTGCCTAATAACGCCATATGATCAAAGCCGATCGTCGTGATGATGCAGAGATCAGGATGATGCAGCGTCGTGGTCGGATCCAGTCTTCCACCAAGCCCCGTTTCATATACGGCAATGCCCACCTGTTCTTCCTGGAACCAGAACGCACTCAGCAGCATATCGATCTCGAACATGTTGAGGGCGTTCTCTTCTATGCATGCAAGGTGCTCATTCAGAAGTCTCAGAAACGTCTCATCCGGAATCCATGCATCATTGATGCGGATCCGATCCTGATGTGCCACAAGATGCGGAGACGTAAAGAATCCGACTTTCGGATACTTCGTATGCAGCAAGTCTCTGAGATAGCAGCATGTGCTGCCTTTTCCATTCGTTCCTGCCACATGCACGGAGCGGAGCGAATCCTGCGGATTGCCCAAGGAGGCCATGACGTGCTCAAATGCAGAGAAGCCTCTCGAAGGAAAGTGTCTTGCGGTGATCCATTCTACTGCTTCATCAATGTCCTGAAACATGATTGAGATCCGGGATCTGCCAGTCAATCGGCTTCATCCCGTGTTCCTCCAGGAAAGCATTGGCTTTCGAAAAATGCCGGCAGCCGAAGAACCCATGATATGCACTGAGCGGAGAAGGATGCGCAGCTTCCAGAACCAGATGCTTTGAATGATCGATCATGGAGGATTTGCTGCGGGCATTTCTTCCCCATAACAGGAATACAACCGGCTGTTCCCGTTCATTGATCTTCTGGATCGCATGGTCCGTGAAGATTTCCCATCCCTGTCCGGCATGGCTGTTCGGTCTGGACTCCTCAACGGTCATGACCGTGTTGAGCAGGAAGACGCCCTGTTCAGCCCAGGGCATCAGATATCCGTTATCCGGAATCCGGCAGCCGACATCATCTTGAAGTTCCTTATAGATATTCTGCAGAGAAGGAGGCACTGCAACTCCAGGTCTTACCGAGAAACACATACCATGCGCCTGACCAGGCTGATGGTATGGATCCTGACCGAGAATCACAACCTTGATATCCGGATAGTCGCAGTGTTCAAATGCGCTGAACACAAGCTGCTTGGGCGGATAGATGTGTTTCGTCTGATACTGCTCATGCACAAACGCTGCAAGCTTCTTGAAATACGGTTGCTGCCATTCTTCCTGCAGCCAGGGATACCAGTGATTATGAATCATCCTCTTCCCCTTCTTTCTCTATATCTTCTCCCTGATGCCAGCGGACAATATCATTCACGACATCCGCAGACAGCGAACCATCTGTTTCTCTCAGATAATGGCCGAGACCCGGATAGCTCTTCATCGAGACATTGGATCCCTTCTGACTCTTCCACGACTCATAGTCCGAAGAGAATTTCGTGATCGTATCTGCTTCACCCTGCAGAATCGCAATGGGCATGGATACCTTCGGGGTATAATTCAATGCCCCGGCCGTATTCCAGTCTTTCCAGTACGTTAACGGATATCCGCCGATCATCGGATCAATTTCAGGTTCTGCCGCAATGGAATACTTCACCTCATCCGCAGAGATATTCAGTTCTTCTGCCCTGGAAAGCAGCGAGATGCCATCTTCTTCATATGGCGCATTCAGCAATACGAGTCCACCGGTTATCTCGAAATGAGAATTCACGAGGTAGTAGCCAAGCGAGCCTCCGGTACCCAGACCGATATAGATGATATCTGCCGCATTGACCGGATATCGTTCCAGGCTGTGCACCACGCTGGCAAAGTCTTCCAGCAGGATGCGGTTCAGGGAATACTCCGAGGAGTCCTGAATCAGATACGGATCTTCTTCGAGGCGCGTATTCCATCTGACGCTGGCTATGCCTGCTTCTGCTAATGCATGGGCAAAGTCTTTCCGGAAGCTGTCATCATTTCCGGAACGATTGCACGACTCCTTCATGCCCTCCGGCATCAGGATCGCAACCGGAGGAGATTCGACATCCTTCGGCAGCGTCAGAACACCTCTCATAGATACTTCCTTTCCGAAGGAAACAGCCGTCTCCGTCCACGTATCTGAAGACTCGAGAACCGGATCTTCTGAACGGAGAAAGAACTGCAGAGAACTGATCTTTCCGGACTCCGCAAGCCGGAAGTCTGCCTGCACTTCCTGGTCTCCGGCCAAGAAGAGCAGTTCTCCGCCTTTGCGATCGTCTTCAAATACAACTCCCTCTGCCAGACATTCACCCGGATCTTCCGAAGTCTGTTCTGCCCAGAGTGCTTTGAGGTCTTTTGCACGATGACTCTGTTCGGAACTGCGCGCAAAAAGACCGGAAAGAGTCTTCCAGTCTTTCTGAGTCACTGCGCTGGATACTGCTTCTGCCATTGAACGCACAGAGGCATAAGTCTGCTCAGCCGCAGACTCCTCTGCCGCCGAACAACCGGAAAGCAGGACGGCCAGACACAGAATGGAGATCAGCAGTTTACTGAAGCGGATCATGCCGCGAAACGCGCCTCTTCACTACTGCTGCAATCACGGCAGCTGCTGCAAGAATCACAATCACTGCGATGGTCGGGAACGAAGGACCACTGTTTCCGGAAACCGCAGGCGCCGAGGAAGCAGGAGCGCTGGTACTGGAGAAGTCCAGAGCACTGCCGCCCTGTTCTTTCACCCATTCATTCACATCTGCTTCCACCATGGAGAACGGACGATCGCCGCCCGTCAATAACACGGTATTGAATTCCTTGAGATCAAACTTGCTGCCAAGTGCTTCCTTGGCATCCTCTCTCAGATTCAGGAACTTCATCAGGCCGATGCCATACGGCAGAATCGTGCCCGGCTGGCTGATGACAAAGTCATAGAGAGACTCTGCATTTGCAGAATTGAGACCGAGAGAATCAAGGTATTCTGCCACATCATCCACGGAATAGCCAAGTCCGTTCACGGCCAGGTCGGCTGCCGCATCCAGCACATAGCCAAGCGACGTATTGATCTGCAGATTCTCGATTGCAGCATCGCTCAGCTGCGGCGCATTGGACAGCGCCACAATCTCTGCATACATGCCCCAGCCTTCGGTATAGCCCGAATTGGAACATACACTGCGGATCCGGCTCGGATTCGTATTGAGGAACCATGTGATCTGATAAAGATGACCGCCGAAGCCTTCATGAGCAAGCGTGGAATAAAGTTCATTCTCATCGCTGACATTGTCGCCATTGATCTTGATGACATTATCGGTGATGTCATCAATCGGCGGCTGCATGTAGTATGCCACCACGGAATCATTGGCCACCGACGGATCCAGATAGCTTGCCGTATACGTGACATCAGGTCCTTGCGGATAAGACTTGCCCAGAATGCTCTGCAGGTAGGACAGGATCTCTTCCGGCGTATCCATGCCGACCGTTTCCTGCTCCGCCGAATCGAGATCGCTGCTGCGCATCAGATCGATGTACTGGTAGATGACCTGGCTCAGGAAATCCGTGCACTGATCCAGCAGATCCTGAATGCTGTCATCGCTGCTTGTCTTATAGCGCACCAGTGCCTGGTAATAGTCGCTGCCGCCATCCTCATAGTTGCAGAGGCCGCCCTCATAGTTCGCAGAACCGCGCAGCTTCTCCAGTTCTTCGCTGACATGATCGTAGGCAGGGATGAACTGATTCAGCACGATGTCCTTGTTCTGTTCCTTGTAGGAAGCCTTCTCGTCATCACTCAGGAAATCAAGCGCATCGATATCTTCATCGAAGATGACAATCAGCTGATTGTCATCCTTCTTCTCCGTGAACTTGGCAATGGAATCTTCGGTGTCATCCAGCTGGGAATCCGTCAGGAAATAGCCGGCAGCTGCCTGCTGCTTCGTGATGTCCAGGCACTGCTCAAGGCAATCCGGAACACTCTTCAGAACACTCAGATAGTCCTCGACATCCTGCTTGTCATAGAAGATGAACTCCGTGAAATTCGTCAGCAGATTCTCCTGGATTCCGAACGAAGGATTGAACAGCTGATCCAGCATCGGATAGGAATTCATAGCAGCGATATTCTCGAGATACGTCTCATAGACCTGATAGTCTACCTGCTGTTCTGCACTCAGCGAATCATAGTCAAATGCCTTCAGCTTCTCCAGGGAAGCATTTGCCTCATCCACCGCATCCTGATACGACTGCAGAGACTGATCCGTCATGACCGGATCCGGTTTCGTGATCCCGGCACTTTCGTAGTCACGGATCGTATAATGCATGGTCAGATAATCATCTTCCATTGCCTGCACGAATTCCTGATTCAGGAATTCATCAAAGTCGGCATTGCCGGTATTCTCTTCTGCCATCACGCTGGCAGGAGAAATCACTGCTGCCGCAACGGCTGCAGCACATACTGCATGAAGCATCTGTTTCAGCATCTGTTTCATAGTAAACTCCTTACTGATTCATTATACCCCAGTCGTTTCTCCTTACAGGTCATCAATGGCGCCGGGAGCACACGAAGATCGTGTAAGCCGGAAGGAAAACCTCATTGGAATATACTGAAAGACATTCGCCATCTGCTCCGAACACGATCTGCCACGGCTCATCAAACCGGTATTCCCGATCAGAGGAAGAAGGATTCAGAATCACCCGGATCCCGGCTGAATGGTGTGCTTCATCCGCAATATCGATGTCATAGAAGATCACCGACTCATCTGCGATCGAGAAATGCACGCACTGCTCGACCTGCTGACGCGTGCTGAGCCGGAAAGCCTTCCAGCTCCTGCGCAGGGAAATCGCTTTCCGCGTATATTCCACAAGGTCTTCATTGAAGATCATTCTCTCCCAGTTCATGCCATTGATCTCATCGCCGGCATTATAGGAATTCGCACAGTCTTTCTTCGTGCCGCAGAATTCCATCCCTGCATGCAGGAACGGAATGCCCTGGGCGCACATCGTCGCCAGGATCATCATCTTCTGACGCTTCAGACGGATCTCCCGCGGCTCCTCTCCACAGCAGAAATGCATCTTGTCCCAGGCAGTCGCATTATCATGCGTCTCCACAGCATTCACCGACTGAATCGGCGAATCAAAGCGCATGAAATACGGCTGATCCAGAGAATTGCCGGTCAATGCACTGCACATTTCAAACGCCAGTCCGGTATTCCCGGTCAGATAGCCCGTATCGTACTTGCGGTCATCGCTGGTCGGGCCTTTTGCCACATCCCGGAACGTATCATTGAAATGACCGATGCCTGGCATCTGATGCTGGTTGTAGATCTTTGCCTTGCGATCTTCGCTGAGGGCGGTCGGCATATCCCAGCCCTCGCCATAGATCAAAGCATCGCTGCGGATCGCATGGGCTGCCAGATTCAGCTGATTCATTGTGCTCACATCGAGGATGCCCATCAGATCAAACCGGAAGCCATCAACTCCATACGTATTCATCAGGAACTTCACGGCATAGATCAATAGCTTCCTCATCATCGGCCGTTCACTGTCAAGATCATTGCCGCAGTAGCTGCCATTGGAGAGATATCCGGAATCCGTATACCGGAAGAAATAATACGGCACCGTCCGGTTCAGCGCACTCTGCTCCATGTCATACATATGGTTGTACACGACATCGAGAATCACCCGGATCCCGTGTTCATGGAACGCTGCCGTCACTTTCCGCAAGCCCATCATTCTGGAATACGGATCCTCCGGGTGTTTCGTATAAGATCCTTCCAGGCCGACGATCTGCGCCGGATCATAGCCCCAGTTATAATTGCGGTCCGGATGTTCTTCATCCACGGTCGAGAAATCGATGACCGGCTGCAGCTGCACATGCGTGATGCCGAGACTGCACAGATAGTCAAACCCGGTCGGCTGACCGCGGTAGAAGGTGCCGCTCTGGCACAGGGCATTAAATGTGCCATGTTCTCTCGTATTGCTCAGAATCGAGCTGGTCATATCTCTGACACTGCACTCATAGATCACCGCATCGGCCGGACTTGCCAGCGGCGTCTTCACGCCCGGATCCGGGATATCCAGCACTCTGGCCAGATTGATCACCGCAGAATTTCTGCCATTCGCAGACGTGCTGAACCCATACGGATCCAGAGACTCTGCCGTCTTTCCATCCCGCTCCAGCACATATCGATAGAGAGCCTGGGACAGGTCTCCGGACACATAAGCCCGGAATACGCCATGATCCGTCCGCTTCATCGGCACCATCCGCAGCACGCCGCCATGTTCGATGCGCACAAATACCCGCACCGCAGTCGGTGCCCATAATGCAAAGGAAGTCCCGTTTCTCGTCCAGATTGCACCAAGATCATCTCCGCTGTAATTAAACTCTTTATCAAACTGCGCAGTGCGGACAATGAACCGGTTCTGAAGCACGACACACTGCCCCTGCTCTTCATGGATGTAATAGTTCCGCCCGAATGGAAGATCTGCCGGAATCGTCAGATGATAGCGGACTTCCCGTTCATGTTCCTCGACCCCGCGGATCACGCATTCTGCATACAGACCATAGTCATCTGTGATATAGAATCCGCTGGCACTCCCGTTATAGAAGATTTTGCTGACAGTCACCAGAACCTTTCCATAATCATCCAGGAACGCTTCGATCACACTCATATTTTTCTCTTTCCAGCGCACCTTTTCTTTCCATCAGAAAAGGAGCACATTTTCTGCGCTCCTATCATAAATGCATTTATACGCTTAGGCAATCAGAATTTCAGCGGCTTCACATTCCAGATTTCATCCGCATACTGGCAGATCGTGCGGTCACTGGAGAAGTAGCCGGACTTCGCAATATTGATCAGGCAGCTTCTTGCCCAGGCATGGCGGTCCTGATAGCGGGCAGAGATCTGTTCCTGTGCCTGTACATAAGAATCAAAATCTGCCAGGACGAAGTACTCATCATTCTTCATGAGCAGCTCGTCATAGATCGTCCGGAAATCATCCCGGTCGCCATTCCAGGTTCCGTCGATGAACGTATTCAGAACCTTCCGGATCCGCTCATCGCCATTGACATAATCCATTGCCCGGTAGGTCTGACGGAAGCTCTCGATTTCCTCTACCGTCATTCCGAAGATCACATCATTCTCACGCCCGACCAGACGATCGATCTCAACGGTTGCACCATCCAGGGTGCCGAGCGTGATTGCACCATTCATCATGAACTTCATATTGCCTGTGCCGCTGGCTTCCTTGCCCGCTGTGCTGATCTGCTCGCTGACATCTGAGCCATTCATCAGCACCTCGCTCATCGAAACGCTGTAGTTCGGAAGGAATACCACCTTCAGCATGCCGTTGACGTCCGGATCGCTGTTGACAACCTTGGATACGCAGTTGATCAGCTTGATGACCTTCTTGGCAAACACATAGGAAGGAGCTGCCTTGGCCGCGAAGATGAATGTATGCGGATAGATCCGGAAATTACGGTCGCTCTTGATTCTCTGATAGAGATAGATGACATGCATGATATTCAGCAGCTGACGCTTATATGCATGCAGACGCTTGGCCTGGCTGTCGAAGATCGAAGAAGGATCCACAATGATGCCGGTCGATCTCTGAATGTAGGCTGCAAGGATCTCTTTGCGCTTCTGCTTCACGCGCAGGAACTCTTCCTGAAGCTTCGGCTCATCGACATGATTCATGAGCTTCTCAATCTTCGAGAAGTCAGTTTCGAACCCCTTGCCGATATGGCTCTTCAGCATCTCTCTCAGTTCCGGATTGCTGTAAAGCATCCATCTGCGCGGCGTGATTCCATTCGTCTTGTTCGTGAACTTCTCCGGCCACATGGAGTAATACTCATGGAACAGCTCGCTCTCCAGCAATCCGGTATGAATCTCAGCAACGCCATTGACCGCATGTGACATGATGACCGCCAGACGGGCCATATGAATCATGCCATTGTCGATGATGCGCGTGCTGTACCAGAGATCCTGGCGATTCGGATAGCGTTCATTCAGGAAACGCCCGTATCTGCTGTTGAGCTCATCGATGATCATGTAGATTCTCGGCAGCAGCTTCTGCACATATTCCACCGGCCACTTTTCCAGTGCCTCGCTCATGACGGTGTGATTGGTATAGGACATGACCGACATCGTGATTGCCTGCGCCCTGTCCCAGGAATATCCGTAGTCATCCATCAGCACCCGCATCAGTTCCGGAATGGCCAGAACCGGATGCGTATCATTCAGCTGCACGCTGACCTTCTCGCCAAGATTGTCCAGCGTATCATACTGCTTCAGGTGGGTGTTGATGATCGAGTCAATGCCTGCGCTGACAAAGAAGTACTGCTGTTTCAGACGCAGATACTTTCCTTCTTCAGTCGAATCGTCCGGATACACATTCAGGCAGATCTGATTGACTTCGGAAAGATACTCCCGGTAATCCATCCAGGAAGGCGACTCATCCGCTGCTTCTGCACTCCATAAGCGCAGCGTGTTGGTCATCTTCGTGCCTGCCCCGATCATCGGCATATCATACGGAACCGCGAGGATATGCTCTGCATTCACATGATTGAAATGCAGATTGCCATTCTCATCGCCATGGACTTCCACATTGCCCCAGAACTTCACATCCACGGAATGCTTCAGCTTGCGTACTTCCCACGGATTGCCGATCCGCATCCACATATCCGGAACTTCTACCTGGTTGCCCTGATCGTCATTTTTCTGACGGAACAGACCGCACTGATAGCGGATGCAGTTTCCATTCACCGGCAGGTTCTCTGTTGCCGCACTGTCCATGAAACACGCTGCCAGTCTGCCCAGGCCGCCATTGCCAAGTCCTGCATCCCGTTCCATGGAAGCCAGGTTCTCATAATCGATCCCCAGTTCTTCCAGTCCCTCGGTGACAATGTCATAGATGCCGAGGTTCCGGAGATTGCTTGTCAGCATTCTGCCGAGCAGAAACTCCATGGAGAAGTAGTACACCTGCTTGGCCTGATTCTCTGATACCGCCACTTTGGTATCCTTCCAGTTGACACTTGCATAGTCACGCACCATTTCACCTAAGACCAGGTACTTCTCGGTCGGATGCGTCTGATCTACGGTCGTGCCATACGCTTCAATCAGCCTCTGGCTGAACTCTTTCTTGAACTCCTGCTTGTTTCGAAACATCATGCCCCTCGATTCTATTTTTCTTTTCATGAACCAGCCAGACCGCCGCAAACGGCGCCAGCCGGATCGTGATCTGACTGCTCCATTTCGGGTCTTCCGACTTTCCGGACTTTACCGGTCTGAAATTGCACATGTTGCAGCCATCATAAATGTCTTTTTCGGAATTCAGAATTTCCGAATAAGATCCCTGCTGCGGAACCCCGATCGTGAATTGCTCATAAGATACCGGCGTCATATTCAGCACGCACACCAGAATCTCCGTTTCATCTTCGCGATAGAACGAGAATACCGAATGCGCCGCATCATCGGCATCAATCCAGCGGAATCCGCAGTAGTCATAATCATACCTGCTCAGGCACGAATGTGCCAGATAAATCCGGTTCAGATCAGTGAAATATCTCTGAAAAGCCTGGTGTCTCGGATACTTCAGCAGCAGCCAGTCCAGCTCCCGCTTCTCATCAAACTCCCGGAAGCTGGCAATCTCATTGCCCATGAAATTCAGCTTCTTGCCTGGATGCGCATACATATACGCATAAAGATTTCTCACCTGCGAGAACTTCTGATCATAGCTGCCCCACATCCGGTCAATGATCGTCTTCTTGCCATGCACATTCTCATCATGGCTCAGCGGCATCAGAAACTTCTCGCTGTAGAAATAGGCCATTGAGAACGTCAGCTTCGAATGATCATAAGAACGGTAGATTGGATCTTCGGAATAATACTTCAGCGTATCATTCATCCAGCCGAGATCCCACTTATAATCAAATCCAAGTCCCCCATCCAGCGTGCTGGCTGTCACTTTCGGATAGTCAGAAGAATCCTCCGCAATCATCATGACCTGAGGAAATTCCTTCTTCACGTAGTAATTCATGCGCTTCATGAAATCGATCGCCCCGGAATTCTCACCCCGATCCCGGTTTCCGCCCCAGTAGATCATGTTGGAAACCGCATCAATGCGGATTCCATCCACATGATACGTCTCACACCAGAAGATCATCGAGCTGATCAGAAAGGAACGCACTTCCTCATTCCAGAGATTGAAGTTCAGGGTACCCCATTGGCTCTCTGCGTCGCTGCGCTTCTGATACTCATACAGCGGCTGACCATCGAAGTTTCTGAGCCCGTAGGCATCTCTGACAAAATGGACCGGAACCATATCGATGATCACGCCGATGCCTGCCTGGTGGCACGCATTGACAAACGCTCCGAACTCGGTCGGATTGCCATATCTGGACGTCACGCTGAAATAGCCGCTTGCCTGATAGCCCCATGAGCCATCGAACGGATATTCGGTCAGCGGCATCATCTCGATATGCGTGAAACCATGTTCTTTCACATACGGAATCAGATTCTGCTGCATCATCGGATAGGTATATGGGTATTTCCCGTTCTTTTTCCAGCCTCCGGCATAAACTTCATAGATGGATACCGGACGATCGAAATTCACTGATCTCTGCTTCATCCATTCCTGATCGCTCCAGCAGAGATCATGCAGGCTGTAGACCTTCGAAGCAGTCTCCGGAGGAGTCTCGCTGTAGAAGGCGTACGGATCTGACTTATCCAGAAATTGTCCGTTCTTGTCTTCAATATGATATTTATAGGAATCCCATTCCTTCACGCCTTTCACGAAGACCGACCATACGCCCTTGAAATCGGTCCGGGTCATGCGGTCTCGATTCCCATCCCAGTCATTGAAACTTCCGATCACACTGACTGAATGCGCATGAGGCGCATAAACCGTGAAGCGTACTCCCTCTCCTCCTTCATAGGCAAAATGCGCACCGAACAGCTGATATGCCCTGATGCAGCGGCCCTGATGGAATTCTTCAATGATCTGTGCCTGATCCATGATTGCGCACCCTCCCGTTTCTGATGATATTCCGCACATTCAAGTATATCGCAGGAATTCAAGCATGAAGAAAGCCAATTGCGATCAGCGCCTGCGCAGCAAGATAGGTTTCCATGACTCCGCGATGGCTTCCCTTCGCAAAGATGGAAAACGAAAGAATCGTATCCGAGACCACAAAGCATAGTGAACCCAGCCAGACCAGAACTCGGCCAGGATCTTCCCGGGTACTCAATCTCAGAAACGCAAGGATGCTCATAGCGAGCAGACCGATCATATAGGCAATGACCGGAAGCTTCAGCCTCTTATTCACATGTTTCAGCAGTCTCGGTGCAAATATCGCCGCATACCCTGCATATCCAATCAGCACCGGAATGATCCATTCCGGGAAAATTCCCCATCTGCAATCATGCAGAAACCGCAGCACATAACAGAGATGACCGGCAAGAAACGCTGCCGTTCCGCCAAGCAGCGCTTTCTTGTTCTGCTTATGAATCAGCAGCGTATCGCCTAGCCCGCCCAGCAGCAGCCCAGCCGTCACCAGCAGGGAAATTTCATCTGCTGAAGATACATAGAACACTGTAAGAAGCGGCATCAGAAACGGTTTCAGCCTGCGCTTGCCTTTCCGTTCTGAATCATAGCAGTCATAAATCCCTGCCAGCAGAAAAAAGCTTCCTGCAAGCATTGCCAGTGCCCTGTTCATCCTTTTCCCCGCCAATCTCGCTTTTCATTGTACCAAAAAGGAACTGCTCTACACAGTTCCTCTCTTGTCTATTTCAGAATCGGCTGCAGTGCTTCTGCAAGCTTTTCCTTTTCTGCCTCAGCTTCCGCCAGCGTCTTGCCGAGCGTCGTGAAGTAAGTCTTGATCTTCGGCTCCGTTCCGGAAGGACGAACCACTACCGTTGCCCCATCTTCCAGGTGATACGTCAGCACATTGGCCTTCGGCAGACCGGTTTCTTCCGGCTTCTCGTAGTCAATTGCCCGGACGACCTTATCCCCTGCAAAGTCAGCCGGCGGATTCTTCCGCAGATCTTCCATGATGCCAGCCATCTTGTCCATGCCGGAAAGACCCGGGAACGAATAGCTGTCAACCTTGTTCAGATAGCGTCCGTACTGCTGATAGATCTCTTCCAGACGCTGCTTGATCGAAGAACCGATCGAACGATAATACGCCGCCATCTCGCAGATCAGCATACTTCCGACTACTGCATCTTTATCACGGACATACGGTCCGGCCAGATATCCATAGCTCTCTTCGAATCCGAAGATGAAGCGATCCGTTTCGCCCGCAGCTTCCAGCTGTGCGATCTGATCGCCGATCCACTTGAAGCCAGTCAGCGTATGGCGAAGCTCTACGCCATAATGCTCTGCCACTTTATCCGCCAGCGGCGTACTCACAATCGACATCACCGCAACCGGCTTCTCAGGCATTGTGCCCTTCTCGATTCTGCCAGCACAGATATAATCCAGCAGCAGCACGCCCATCTCATTGCCGGAAACCAGCTCATAGGAACCATCCGGGCACTTCATCGCAATGCCTACGCGATCCGCATCCGGATCCGTTGCCAGCATCAGATCAGCTCCCGTTTTTTCCGCAAGCTCCAAGCCCTTCTGCAATGCCTCGCGGATCTCCGGATTCGGATACGGGCAGGTTGTGAAATAGCCATTCGGGTATTCCTGCTCCGGAACAATGGTGATATCCGTAATGCCGATATCTCTCAGCACATGCGTTACCGGGACCAGACCGGTTCCGTTCAGCGGAGAATATACCAGCTTGAGGCCGGCGGTCCGGCAGAGACCCGGGCGAACCTGACGGGACTCAATTGCCTCATAGAGCGCCTGAATGCAGTCATCCTGAACGAACCTGATCAGCCCCTTCTCGACGCCTTCCCGGAACGACATATACTTCGCCCCAGTCAGCACATCCGTCTTCTGAATCTGTGCATAAACAACGCCAGCCGCATCATCAGTCATCTGGCAGCCATCCGGTCCATAAGCCTTATAGCCATTATACTGAGCAGGATTATGGGAAGCTGTGATCATGATGCCGGCATTGCAGTGATAATATCTCGTTGCAAAGCTTAGTGCCGGAACTGGCATCAGCTCATCATAAATGCGTACATGGATGCCATTGGCCGCCAGTACCCCGGCCGCATCTCTGGCAAACGTCCAGCCCTTGAGACGGGAATCATAGCTGATTGCAACGGTCTGCGTTCCGCCCTGCGTCTTCACCCAGTCTGCCACGCCCTGCGTTGCCTGGCGGACCACCCAGATATTCATCCTGTTTGTGCCGGCTCCGAGTGTTCCGCGCAGTCCGGCAGTGCCGAACTTCAAGGCTGCAGCGAACCGATCTTTGATTGCATTATCATCTCCGCGGATCTCACGAAGCTCGTTTGAAAGATCGATGTCCTTCAGATCAGCAGAACACCAGCGTTCATACTCCTCCTGATACATAGCAATTATCTCCTTTTCTTAAAAAAGGAAGATGCTCAGCGGCATCTTCCTGTTCGGACGGCTTCAGTCAATCAAGCAATGACTTTCTGAGCACGAAGCACTTCTTCGATCGTCTTGATGGCAACGTCTTCGTCATCTCCATCGCAGGTGACGGTGATTTCAGACTGCGTCGGAATACCCAGTGACATCACGCCCATGATGGACTTCATGTTAACGGTACGTCCCTTGTAAGCAACTTTGACTTCGCTCTTGAACTTGCTAGCTGCGTTGACTGCAACAGTAGCAGGGCGTGCGTGAAGTCCTACCGGATCCACAACAGTTACAGATATCTGCTTCATAGTTTTTTATCTCCTCCTGGTCGATTCTAGGATCATTTTACTTCACCCGTCCGCAAACTACAAGCGCTTACTTGTGTTTTAGCCATCCCTCACCAGAACAGCAAACCATTCCATCCGGGGCAATGGAACATCCGGTTTCTCACCTGTTCATTCCTTATGACAGAGGCGTCCGCTGCTGGCCTCTTTCTGCACAACCTATAGAAGATGAGGATATGCATTACTTTCCGGAATATCTCTGGTGCAGCGTCTTCCAGGAAGGCATCTCCTGACGAAGCCGATCCCATTCCAGGGTACTGGCATCAGGATAATCTTTTTTCAGAGCAGCGAATCACTGATCCATCCATTCCATCTCTTCGACTGCATTCCGGCAATGATCAGAAATGCAGTATTCTCCGATTCCGGTCTTCGCCATGCCATACAGCATGAGATCCATCATGATCGCCCATACCCTGCTCTGATCGTACTTCTCATCCTCAGCCGGTATCCCTCCCTGGCTGCCTGAACCGCGCGTCTGATCTCTGCGTACCGGACTTTTCTCAGATCGCATCCATACCCATAGCAGAGATACACGCAAGGCAGAACAAACGCTGCATGCGTATACAGGTATCCCAGCACATCATCGCACCATTCCAGGCAAAAGCCGCTGCCATCAAGAGCCTGCCCCAGCATCTTCCGATCCGATTCCTCCCGCTTCTGATGCACATAGCCAAGTGTGAGGCCGGTCTTTCCTGCCCGGAATATTTTAACCGCATGTTCTTCCCGGACCCCGGCACTGCTCTGAAACCCGAACAGAACCTTCTGCTCCGGAGTCAGTCCATGAATCTTCTTTTCCATCTCCTGACAGAGAGGATTATTCCCGATCAGGACAAGCATCTTTCCATGAATTCCTGCACAGTTATCCAGCAGTGCCTCCTGCTGCCATCCCTGCATCACGGATAATACGAGATCCCAGGAAACATTCTCCGTTACCTGTTCCGCCACTTCGGGATGATCAATCGTTTCTTTATGCTGAAGCACATGCTTCAGATGCAGACCATCCGTACTCAGAATCTCTTTCCATCTTCCCCGGCTGATCATCGTCACTTCATTCCCGGCAGTGCATAATGCATGTACCAGCAGAGAGCCGATTACCCCGCATCCATAAACCGGAATTCTCATGTGCATCCTGCTTTTCTGAACGATCCTGCATGAAATCTCGTTCTGTATGCATGTCCCGTGCAAGCAATTAGACCTATCTAACTATAGAAGAAAACCGCAGCCCTGATAATCTGATTTCCCGCAGAACTCGAAAGGATTTTCCTGCACAGGTATTTATAATAGAAAAAAAAGGAAAACAGTTATGAACTTACTTCAGGAAAGCCGTACCAGAATCAATGAAATTGATGACCAGCTTGTCAGACTCTTCGAAGAGCGCATGCATACGGTTGAGAACGTCGCAAAATACAAGGCAGAAAACAATATTCCTGTCTTTGATTCCTTCAGAGAGAAAGAGAACATCGAGAAAAACTCTGCCAAGCTGAAAGACCCGAGACTCAGAAAATACTTTGAAGAATGGTATCAGTACACCATGGAAGTATCTAAGGAGTATCAGAAAGATCTTCTGAAACGTGACTGCTGAAAAGAGAAGATCTGTTTTTGAACAAGGGTGGCTTTCTGCAGCTGAACCGCCGTCCTTCAAACACTCGAAAAATCTGCTCATGCGCTCTGCTTTCATGACCAGAGATCCATCGCCTCCTGAGCTGTATAAGGAAAGTGATCATCGAACCGGTCAGTCTCATAAACAATGCAGAAGAAAGCAGCGAAGCGATCCAAGGTGATTCCCGATAGTCAGGAATAGAAAGTTCTGTGCTCTGCCTTCCTGATTCTGTATACGCTGAATGTGCATGGCATCATGCATGCAGGCTGGCTGAATACTCCGTAAGCAAGACTATGCACCACCTACACTCGCACTGCAGGAATCCTGCGGCTTCGATTCATGAAAAGATGTCAGCCTTCCTGATCATTGCTGCAGGGTATTGGTCTTTATCAGAAATCCTGCCATTAAATAAATGGTCGTTCATAACAATGATGGGAGAGGAGAGCCCCTATGAAAATTCTGAAGCCCATTCTTCTGATCGCTGTTCCTTGTTTCTTAACCGCAGGCTGCACTGCCTCTGGCCACGATTCAGAGAATTCTGCATCAGCCCCTTCTTCTCCGCAGACAGCAGCTCCTTCTATGGAGAGCACCGAATTTTTCTCTGCTTCTCCAGATGCCGGAGCGCTGCAATACTATATTGACGCAGCGGTAACGGCAAAGGACGGTAAGGAGCTCACAGTTCTTGTCGAAGATACGCCGATGAAACTGAATCTTTCTGAAGTAGAAAATCTGTATCCTGCCGAAATTCAGACTGGTGATACCATCCGTATTTCGACCTCAGCGGAATCTCTGGATACCTTTGCGGTCATCGAAAATGCAGAGCGGATCACTGCTCCGGAATGGCCTCCAGTTTCTGAAGTTAAATGAAACCCTCGCATGATGCTGCGAGGGTTTCTGCTGTAAGGACCAGATGACACAGATCCATCTAGGCAATCACATGCATCTCTGCATCGCATTGCCTGCTGGCATCATGCCCGGTCTTCTCTTATTTATGATACGGTTCATGATGAAGAATGCGGAAACTCCGGTAGATCTGTTCCAGCACGATCAGTCTGCACAGCTGATGCGGGAACGTGTTCGGAGAAAGCTTCCAGCGGAAATCTGCTCTCTGAATGAGTTCTTCTGATACGCCGAGTGAACCGCCGATGACAAAGTCAATTCTGCTCTTTCCGGAAGTATTGAGCTGGTTGATCTTCTCTGAAAGTTTTACAGAGTCCAGTTCTTTTCCAGCCAGATCCAGCAGGATCACATATTCCTGCGGATGGATCTGCTTCAGAAGACGCTGTCCTTCAATCTTCTTGACCTGTTCATTTTCTGCAGCAGAGTTCTTTTCCGGTGCCATCTCGTCCTGTACTTCGATAAGTTCCAGACGATCATAAGGACGGATGCGCTTTGCGTATTCGGCAATGCCATCCTGCAGCCAGCGGTCTTTCACTCTGCCGCATGCGATGATGCGGATCATTGCAGCGTCGCAGTCATCGTGACCGCAGCCGACTGCCGGCTCAGAGAAACGGTTACTGTATCGCCAGAAGCGGAATTATAGAGAAACTGCTTCAGATCATCAGCGCTGTGGATCGCTGTCTCATTGATGCTCATGATCACATCCCCTGCCTGAATCCCTGCTTCCTCAGCCGGAGAATCGGGTTCCACGACAGTCACCAGAACGCCGTCAACCAGATCAAGCGAAAGGTTCCATGCGCTCTTCTGATACAGGGCCAGACTGCTGACATTCGCTGCATCAGCTCCGAGGTATCCTCTGGTAACTGCTCCGTCCTCCTGCAGTTCTTTCGCAGCGTAAAGAATCTCTGAAGAAGCAATTGCAGTAGAGACTCCGGAAGAAGAATTGGAAGAAGTCATCGAAGACGAGATCATGCCGATCAGCTGACCGGACAGATTGATCAGCGGACCGCCGCTTCCGGTTCTGGCAATCTCGGCATCTGTCGTGAACACTTCTGTGATCCATGGCTGACGATCTTCGGTACCTGGCCTGAAAACCTGTCCTGGCAGGGAAACGACTCCGAACGATACGCTGCCGCTCTGGTTTTCAATCGGATGAGAACCGACTGCGATGACATATTCTCCTTCTTTGACTGCCGAAGAATCGCCGATCTCGATCGCCGTCGTGGGAAAGGAAGGATGGCAGAGCAGAAGTGCGATATCTGAGGACGGATCGCTGACTGCAGAATCAGCCTGGATCGTGATGCCGCTGTCGAATGTGACGAAATAGGTATTGCCGTCAGCGATATTCTCAGCCGTTGTCAGAATCCAGCACTCATTGTCCGAGCTTGCATAGATCACACCGGAAAAAATACGGTCTGCCGCCTCACTGTCTTCTGATCTGGCCGTGATCTGAACGATCATCGGCTGCACCGAGGCCGCAGTCTCCGTGATATCTGTCGTATATCCTTCAATCGTCGTGTTGTATACGACGGAAGCACCATGCGAATCCGAAGTGGCTGCCGGAGAAGCAGCCTGATTTTCTTCAGAAAGATTCCTGACTGATACGGTCAGATAGATGTTCCAAGCCAACAACGCAGCTGCAGCTGCCAGGATCCACTTTTTCATCGGTCCATGCTCCTCCTCTGATCACTTCATACTGTCCTGCCGCACACAGCAGCAGATGCGGATTTCTGTTCGGATGATGTTCCAGAACCTGCCTGCTCACTTCCAGGGCCTTCTCTCTGGTATTCGCTTCGCGGCTGATATGAGCCAGGATAATCTGCTTCGTGCGTTCCGTCACGATCTGATCCAGGATTGCCGCACAGTCTTCATTGCAGAGATGTCCGGAATCTGAAGCAATTCTCATCTTCAGGTACTGCGGTCTTCTCGTATGCATGAGCATCTCCACATCATGATTGCTTTCCAGGATGATGTAGTCTGCTCCTTTCAGAAGCGGCAGATATGAATCCTTCACATATCCGGTATCCGTGATATAGACCAGCTTCTCCTGCCAGCTTTCAATGACATATCCGACCGTATCCTCCGCATCATGGCTCAGAGCCAGAGGCAGGATCGTCAGATGTTCCAGCGGGAACTTCTCCATCGGCTTCACGCGGGTATACGGAACATCTCCAAGATCTGCAGCCGCATAGATCGGATGATCTTCAAACATGCGCAGGCACGAGACATGGTCCGTATGCGTATGCGTGATCAGCACCGCATCCAGATCTTCTCTGCAGAACCCCGAGGCAGAAAATGCTTCGGAGAGATATTTCTTCGTCGTGCCGCAGTCAATCATCAGAAACGTATTCTCATCCTGCAGCAGAAAACAGTTTCCTCTCGAGCCGGATGCCAGCATCGCAAACTTCATCATACGCCGTCACAGCTCGGGAAGTTGCTGAGCGAACATGGATCATACCGTTCTGCAGTCGTTGTGCCATCCGCATTCTGCGTCAAGGAGAAGATGAAGAAATGCGTATGCGGTCCCGCCGCAACACCGGTCATGCCGATCTGCCCGATCACATCCCCCTTGTCGACAATCGTTCCGACCGCCAGCGGACTCGGCACATTCATATGTCCATAGTACGTATAGTAGCCGTTGTTATGGTTGATGATCACGTAGTTGCCGTTGATAGAGTTGTAGGAATTCTCGGAAATGACGCCGCGGTCTGCCGCATAGATATTTCCGTAATGATCATAGGCATTCTGGATATCGATTGCCCTGTGACCATAGTAGCAGCCCCAGTGGCAGGTGATTGACGGATTGTCCACCGGCCAGCGGAACTGTCCGGTACCGACCCCAGGAATCTGCATCGTGCCGATCGAAACGACTTCATTCACTGGCTGCAGCGTGTCCACATAGGAAACCAGAGAACCGGAAACCAGAACTCCATTGATCCATTTCTCGCTGTACAGGGAGTTTCTGGATCCATTCGAACCAGCCTGGGTGGTCTCCACCTCGCCTTCCTTGAGATCCGGATCTTCCTGGTAAACCGTCTCGAAATAGACGACTTCCTTGCGCATGGATTCCTGATTCACGACAATATCAATCGGAGAATTGAAATATGTGACGCACAGCTGCTCGCCTTCGCTGAGAACCTGATCCGTGCTGCTGATCTTGTCCCGGTTGATATTCATGACCTGCGTAGCCGAAAGACCATGATTCTTTGCACCGACACCGGCAACGGTATCGTACTTCTGAACCGTGTAATATTCCTTTTCCGTATCGTTTCCGTACTCGAGGTATTCCAGAATATCTGCTTCAGTATTCAGAATCTCAGAAGCCGGCGCATAAGACTCTCTGACCGTAATGGTCTGGGAAATGCTCACGCTCGTTGCTCGGCTGCCGTAATCTCTTAATTCCGGAACGGACTGGCCGCTGTTGAGCAGAGCAAGATCCGAAGAACTTATGAAATACGACAGATACGTATTCATGGCTGCTTCATACATGGACTGATTGCCCACATAGATCTTCGCATAGATTCCGTTGCTGTCAGAGAACTCCACTTGTGCCGCCTTCAGCGTGAACAGATTATTTTCCTTCAGATAATTGCAGATATCATCATCGATATCGGTATACGTGAAGTAGCTCTGCTCGCTGACCAGATACACATCTTTTCCAAGAGCTGCTTCAGAGCCCGGAAACTCTTCTGCATATTCTTCTTCATAAATGGAATCCAGCAGCGCATTGAGCTTCGACCGATTCTTCAGAACTCCGATCAGCTGTCCGCTGCTGTAGATCCGATAGATCTCTGAAGGAGAAGAATTGATGCTCTCAACCCGCTGCGGAAGAATGCTCTCTTCTTCTGCAGAAGCATTCTCATTTCCCCCGGAAACAGAAGGCATGAGCCCAGGCAGAAAGACCACAATTGCGATAGATGCCGCAAGACATCCGAGAATCTGCAGAATCCGCTTCATCACTGTCCGCCTCCATCTGTTCTGCGGTCAAGATTCATCAAGGCATTCGTATTCGGCTCGAACATCAGGAATACTTTGCGGGTTGCACCATTACGATGCTTTGCCACATTGATTTCCAGTTCTTCCGTTCCCGTCTTTTCAGCCTGTGCTTTCGCTTCTTCGTCATAGTAGGACTTGCGGAACAGCAACATGACAATGTCGGCATCCTGCTCGATGGCTCCGGATTCACGCAGATCGGAAAGCTGCGGCTTCTTGTCTTCACGTGCTTCCACGGAACGGGACAGCTGCGAGAGGGCGATGACCGGAACTTTCAGTTCTCTTGCCAGAGCCTTGAGCTGACGCGAAATCTCCGATACTTCCTGCTGGCGGTTGAAATCACCGCCGTGGCCATTGGAAGAACCGGTAATCAGCTGAATATAGTCGATGAGCACCATGCTCAGGCCTTGTTCCGCCTGCAGCTTGCGGCACTTTGAGAAAATCTCTGCCGTCTTGATTCCCGAAGTATCATCGATATAGATCTTATTCTTGCGCAGGCTGGCGGCTGCCTCATTGACGCGGTTCCACTGATCATTATCCAGTCTGCCGGTCTTGAGATTGTCACCCGGAACCCTGCTTCTCCCTGATAAGAGACGCATTGCCAGCGATTCCGCACTCATTTCGAGCGAAAAGATCGCCACGGCCCGATCCGGCTGATATGCCGCAATGTTCATTGCAAGATTCAATGCCACTGCCGTCTTTCCCATGGAAGGACGGGCAGCCAGAATAATCAGATCGCCCGGCTGGAAGCCATGCGTCAGATGATCCAGATCCCGGAATCCGGTCCGGATTCCGGTCACATCGGAACGATTGTCTGACATCCGGTGAATCTGATCCAGAACACCGGTCATCAGTTCCGGCGTGCTCTTGAATTCCGTCGTGCGGCGATTGCGCGATACATCCGTGATCGCCTTCTCTGCCTCATCCATGTAAGCATTGACATCGGTCTGACCTTCCAGACCTTCTTCCGCAATCTTCTGGCAGGCCAGAATCATGTTGCGCGTCAGCGCCTTATCCCGGATGATCTGAACATAGCTCTTCGTGTTGTAGCTGGTGACCGCCGCATTCGTCAGATTCGCAAGATATGCGATTCCGCCCACGGTATCCAGTTCCCCGGTATCCTTGAGACGCGTGGAAACTGAAGTCAGGTCTACCTGCTTTCCTTCCCGGTACAGACTCAGTGCCGCATGGTAAATGCGCCGATTCACATCGACGTAGAAGTCCTCTTCCGACAAGCCTTCTTCGATCGCATCCCGAGCAGAGCGATCATATAGCATCATCGTTCCGAGCAGACTCGCTTCCGCTTCGGGAGCTGATGGCATGGTCCGCATCGGCATAGGTTATTCCGTTCCTTTAACCTGACAATTGATTGTTCCGATCACGCCTTTATACAGTTCCACCCGGACCTTCGTGACGCCGAGCGCACTGATCGGATACGTATCCAGAATCTTGCGCTTATCAACCCGGAGGCCCTTCTTTGCCAGTTCCTCGACAATCTGTTTTGTCGAAACAGAACCGAACACCCGGCCGTCCTTATTTGCTTTCACCCTGAATTCGAGCATAGTGTCTTCCAGCTTCTTCGCAAGCTCTTCAGCCTCAGCCTTCTTTCTGGCATCTTCTTCTTTTTCCTGCTCCTTCTGCTGAGCAAGAATCTCTCTGCTCTTTTCCGTGGAAGGCACTGCCAGCCCTCTGGCAATCAGAAAGTTGCGTGCATATCCATCTGCAACCTCAACAATCTCGCCTTTCTTTCCGACCTTCTTCACATCACTTTTCAGTATTACCTTCATCCTGTGCCTCCTTGAAATATCCATTCAGAACTGTAATCAGTTCCTTCTTCATATCGTCCACCGAACTGTTCGTCCGCTGAACTGCCGCAGCCGTCATATGACCGCCGCCCTTCATCGCTTCCATGATTACCTGCACATTTACTTTCCCGTTGGAACGGGCACTGATGCAGGTCAGTCCTTCCGTATCTTTTGCAATCACGAAGACCGCATCGACATCCTGGATTTCCAGCAGATCATCCGCCGTCTGCGAAAGCAGCGTGCGGCTGAGCGATCTTCCTTTGTAGGGCGTAATGATCACACCATGTTCATAGCGCTCGCTGACCGCTGTCACCGCTGCCTTGATCGAAAATTCCTCATAGGTATCTTTCAGAAATTCATCTACTTCCTGCGGATCTGCTCCGAGCCTTCTCAGATTCGAAGCCGCATCGAATGTTCTTGAGCCCGTGCGGACATGGAAATGACCGGTATCAATCGTCATGCCTGCAAGCATGATATTCGCATCCAGCTCGCTGATCTCAATCCGGTTCGAAATATACGGGAACAGCTCCGTGATCAGTTCGCAAGCCGAACTAGCTCCGGCTTCGATATAGACAAGAACCGGTTTCACGCCCATTTCCGTGCTGCGGCGATGATGATCGATGACCGCTACACTCCTGGCCCGTTCCAGCACCGCTGCACCATTCGAGGTCTGCACATTATGGTGATCCACCATGACCACCAGCGTCTTCTCCTGCAGCTGATTCAGTGCTTCGCTTTCCGTGACGAATTTCACTTCCTGATCCAGCTGTGCCAGATTCTTCGTGACCACCGACTTCAGCTTGTCTTCCACGCCGCCGGTCTTCTCAATGATGACCGAAGGCTTATGCAGGGCCTGAGCAATTCTTGAAATACCGATTGCTGCACCCATGCAGTCAAAGTCCATGACCTTGTGGCCGCAGATGATAACATTGGAAGAACGCGAAATCAGTTCTCTCAGCGTATGCGCCATCACGCGCACCCGGACTCTGCTCCGCTTTTCCGTCGCTTCCGAAGATCCGCCGAAGTACTTCACTTCTTCACCGACCTTCTGCACTGCTACCTGGTCTCCGCCTCTGCTCTGGGCAAGGTCCATGAGCCTGGATACCATATCATCCAGTTCTTCATATGACACTTCTCCCCTTGCAAAGGCAAGCGACAGCGTAATGGAGACATCCTGTTTCTGCGCAGCCTTGCGGACCGCATTCAGCACGCTGAAATGATCAGCCGCCAGATCGCTGAAGATCTTCTCATTCAGCACCATGAAGTAGCGATAGTTATTGACCCGCTTGACCAGAATGCCATGTTCCTTGCAGTATTCCGTGATCGGCGTTCTGACCGCAACCGAGATTGCGGTAGCTACGCTGTCATCTTCATACTGCGTAGACTCTTCATAGTTATCCAGCGAAGCCATGCCGATGACGGTACGTCCCTCTTCCAGAGATTCTTTCGTATGCGAAAGATCCGTCACATCCTTGAAGAACAGCACCGGCTCATCTTCTTTGCGGGTGATTTCATAAATCCGGTCATCCAGCTGCACGCTGATCCGGTCAGAGGTTCCATCCAGCAATGTCTCTGCTTCCGGCAGCCAGGAAAGCACTTTTCTTCCCACCCGGTTGATGCCGCGCTTTTCAAACAGTTCGCTCATCCAGGTGATCACATGATCATCGTCATACATGATCATTCCGGTCTCGGCAAATAAGAATGCATCATTTGCGGCATTGCCAAGCACTTCCCGGATCCCAGTCGAACGCTCTTCAGCCATTGCCTCAAAGCGGTCAGTCAGATAATAGAACAGCACTGCCTCGAGAATCAGGATCAGCGTTGCGGTCATGATCCCCTGTTCCAGGCCTGTGCGGAAGACAAACAGCAAGGCTGCCTGAATCACCACAACCAGGATCAGGGACCGCTTCAGATCACTCATCTTTTTCTGCATGAATTCCAGCTCCTTCCAGCATCCGCTTATGGAAGTCCGTCGTGATATACAGGAACCCGAGAATCAGAAGAAACATCGGGAACGAAAAAATCAGAAAGAATGTCAGAATTCCCGCCAGCACTTTTGCCTTCGGACGAGACAGCGAAACCTGAAGAATTACAGCAATGCAGCCATAGACCACCAGATACAGGTAGCCGCACATCCCGAACCCCTGGCAAAGATTCTGAACCACAGCCGAAGAAACCGGCCTGACCAGCGTATAGTAGTAAACCATAAATCCGGCAAGACCTGCATACCCGCTCCATTTCGGCGGATAATACGAGCCGAGCGGCTTCGGCATTTCCACCGGATACCTTAATCTCTTCAGCATCAGCCTGCTCAGCAGATGCGTTACGAGTCCCTGCAGAATCCCCGTCAGCGCAGTACCGATGAAGACGATATTCGTCACAAAAGACGTCATGTCCACATTCGCCGGAACTGCAACATTAGCTTGTGCAAAAAGCTGATTCACCATCGACAGCATATCCGTGACATTCTCTGCCAGACCATAGCCGAGCATTGCTCCGATCACGACCAGATCGATGATATTGATAAAAATACCAGCCAGCATCGTCAGCAGAACCAGACGTCTCATCGGCATATGTGTCTTCGTGCCAGAGCCATACAGCAAGCCCACGAAAGACTCTGAAGCTACATAGAAGATGGAGGCTGGCGTGCTCACGATAAAGGAAAGAAGCACCATCGCAACGAGAACTGCCCAGCTGTCCTTCATGCCGTATTTAGCTGAATAGAATACCATCGGCAGCGGCAGCAGGAACATCAGCATGCTGCTGAGTGCTCCGCCAAGCTGACGGTCAATCAGCAGGAAGACGCCGACGATCGCGATCATCATTGCTCCATCTGTCAATTTCCGAACACTGTGATTCATAAGAAGATACCTCTCAAACGTACGATAAAAAGACCTCAGGACTGTCTGTTATTATAACATGCTGAAAGCAGGCCTGCATTTGGTGCGCAGAACCTCATAAGAAAAGGTTCAGATGTATTGACACCCGAACCTGTTATGTCGGACAGACCGATGAGCCCTTTGAATTAGCTCACCACAAATGAGCCACTCGTAACATGAGGATCAAAAGTACTTACTTTCGCAGTCGCAGTATAATTCACAATCACTCGTGACCCGCTGATGTAATAAGATGTCGCAACTGAATAATATTCTTTTGGCCAATAATCTATGATGATACTTGCTGAAACTCCTTGATTATTTGCATCTAAAGTAATAGTCCCAGATGCCTGAATAGTTACCATTCCTTGAGGGCGTCCACCTGGTAAACCCACAAAGGCAAAATTTTTGAAACCAGTAATGGTTCTGATTACGTAATCTGTGTCCTCTACTGGTTCTCCTGGCTCTTCGGATATTAGTTGAGAGGCATTAATCGGTGTAATAGTCATAATGCATGCAAACAGAGAAATGATTACTGCGATTATTATTTTTCATAATTTAAGATCTCCATGATTTGACAGTAAAATATGCATTTTTCAGGTATTTCAATTTGAGTTCTAAATCAAAACTTCCTTCATCCATTCTTCACGATTCAGGGATCAGATTCCGGTAGGAATCATAGATTACCTGCTTTTCTGAAGCTGATAGCTTCTTCCCGTAATAATCCTCATTGATATATTCGTATCGAACTACTTCTCCATCTTCAACCCATGCCGTCAGAGGCATTACAATGATGCTCTTTTCCCGATCACCCGCCGGGCCAAGCTCATCGCAGAGCTGATACCAGTTCAGCATGAAATGAGAATCATAGGAATTCGAATCGATGAACTTCTGATCATCCAGATAGAGAACTGTGAGTCCCTGATCTTCCGCTACCTGGTTGAGAACCGGAACCGTCTCCTGGCAGTATTCCAGATCTGGTCTGCCGATATAGATCAGACCGGTCCCCTTCTCCTCGAAGAAATCGAACAGCTGGTAGATATCCACTTCATTGAACTGATTCCTGCCTGTTCCGATCCCCCGATAGGCAGACATATCTGCAGTTCCAGCAGGAACCACAGCAGAAGGATTAGAAGCACATGCCGCAGTGCAGAGCACCACGATCAATGCGGCGGAAACTGCAATCCATTTTTCAGAACGGTGTTCATACTTCAGAACATGAATAATTCTGTTCTTTGAATCATCCATGGAGAAGGAAGTTCTTCCCTGGCCTGCAGATGTTTCATTTCCAGCCGCAAAGCGGAGCAGAAGTTCTGCATAGGCAGGCTGAGCAACATCGCTATGCTGAAGAGCATACTCATCACAGCGGATCTCCATATCCTCGTTCATCAGCCGGAAGGCTATCCATACGAGCGGATTGAACCAGTGAAGAATTACCGCCAGCCAGAAGAGAAGCTTGAACAGCGGATCTCCATATCGGATATGACAGTGCTCATGAAGAAGGACACTTTCTTTTTCCTTCTCATTAAGTCCCGCCGGCAGATAAATTACCGGTTTCAGAATTCCATGGAGAAACGGAGAAGGAATTCTCGGATCCTCCACCATATTCTTCTGACCTGCAGACGGAAGTTTCCGGATGAATCTAACCTCGGAAAGGATGGTATAGCATAGCAATGCTGCTGCGCCGACGATCCAGATCATGCTTGCAGCCTGAACAAGTGTGATCCCTGCAGAAGCAGACGCACCGCCAGGAAGATCTGCATAGCTCACCATCGAGATATTCCCGCTTCCCGAAGGAATCGTCATGGTTTCTGAAGGCATGAGCGCTGCTGCAGATACCGGGCTTTTTAAGGAAAACGGGCACAGCAGGCGGAACAGAACCGGAACCCACAGCAAGAAGGACCAGAAACGGCGCGATTTCCTGAGCAGGATCCTTGCCGCCAGCACCATAACGATCGTCAGCGAAGCGGTAACAGACATATTGAGAATATAGTGAAAAAGCACATCAGCTTTCATGTTCGGGACCTCCCTGGAAATCTGAAATCAGTTTCTTCAGTTCCTTCACTTCCGTTTCCGAAAGCGTATTTGCCCGCATGAAGGAAGTCAGAAACAACGGCAGAGAACCGGAAAAATCATCACTGATCACCTCTGAAGCCATCTGATCAAGATAGTTCTGCCTGGAAATCGTCATCTCCAGACAGTGATCCAGAGACAAGAGCAGTTTCTTCTGACTCATTCTGCGGATCAGGGTGAATACGGTAGACTTCTTCCATCCAAACTTTTCAGCGCATAGACGAACAGTCTCCATAGAAGAAATCCCCGGATGTTCCCAGACAATCTCCGCAATCTTGATCTCTGCATTGCTTAATGAATGATTCATGGCGATACCCCTTCAGGTTTACTTAAGTAGCTCAAACTTAGAATAAATAACTATGCGTTCTGTGTCAAGGTCTACTTGTGTAAATCTACGAAAACACAAAAAAACCAGACCTTGTTCAGGCCTGGCGATTGATTGGTCAGTCTCCGACGTATGGCAGCAGAGCCATCTGACGAGCACGCTTTACAGCGACAGCAAGCTGACGCTGATACTTAGCGCTGGTTCCCGTGACCCGGCGCGGAATGATCTTGCCGTTGGCGGAAACGAACTTCTTCAGAAGCTCAACATCCTTATAGTCGATATAGGTGATGTTATTCTTGGTGAAATAGCATACCTTGCGGCCACCCATTCTCTGTTTCTTGAATGCCATGGTTTACTCTCCTTCTTTTTTTCAGAAAGGCAGATCGTCACTCGAAATATCGAGACTCGGACCTGTGTTGAAGCCATCCGAAGCGGACGGCTGCGCACCAGTATCGGCAGATCCATGGTTCATTCCGCCAGCGTACGGATCCTGCGGCTCATTACCGTAGTTTCCGTATCCGTAGCTGCCGGAATCACTTCTGGACTGGCTTGCATTCTTTGACTCCAGGAGCTGCACACGTTCGCAGACTACTTCTGTGACGTATACCTTTCTTCCATCCTGAGCGGTATAGTTCCGCGTCTGAATAGAACCCTGGATTCCTACGAGCGAGCCCTTGTGTGCATAACTTCCTAAGAAGTCCGCCTGCTGTCTCCATGCCACGCAGCTGATGAAATCAGCAGACGGCTGCTGCTGCTGACCATTCTGATTCCCATTCTGAGAAGAGAATCTGCGATCGCAGGCAACCGTGAACGTAGCGACAGACAGACCGGACTGGGTCTTCCGCACTTCTGCATCTCTGGTCAGTCTCCCGACCAGAACGACACTGTTGATGCTGCCGGCCATTACTTAGCCTCCTTGGCAGCAGTTTTGTTTTCTTTTACTTCATCCATGTTGACGATCAGGAAACGCACAACGTTCGGATTGATACGCATCAGACGATCAAATTCCTTGACGCCGGCATTGTCTGCCTCAAAGTTCACTACGACGTAGTAACCTTTGGTCATATCGTCAATACGGTATGCGAAATCCCGCATGCCCCATTCGTTAACATTAACGACCTTGCCACCTTCTCTGGTGATAATTCCGTTAAGGCTTTCGATGAGAGCAGCGCGCTTGTCGTCCTCGACACCCGCATTGATGATGTACATGACTTCGTACTTGCTCATTCTAGCACCTCCTTCTGGACTAATGGCCTATACAGGCAAGGAGCAGATTAAAAAATCTAACTCACGGAGAGAATCATAACAGGTTCATGAAACTTCTGCAATCCTAATTTTTCAGGCAATCGGAGATTCTACGAACAGCCATGTTTCCATGCCTCGTTCTGAGTGTTCAGAGAAAGAAATCCGGTGAAGCAATGCTGATTTACCGAAAGCAGTTCATTTCTTCTGAAGAGGCAGCCAAAGCTCGCAGTAATACTGGCTCATATCCTCGACTGGCGGCATGTACATTTCCAGCATCAGACTCCCATTGGTCGGAAGATCCTTCTGATGTGCAGGCACCCAGCTGTTCCATACCTCGGAATTCACCTTCTGCAGCGAATCAGGCAGAGCCCCATGGACTGGGAAAATCACCCAGTCAGAAGAAGGAATCTCGGCTGTCTCCAGCTCATCATCCAGCTTCATCCAGGGCAGATAGACATCTGCGATCATATAGTGCATATGATCTTCGTGCATCATGCAGACGCCGAACATGCCCTTCAACTGCAGAGGATTCTTTCTGCGGCTGAAATCCTTCCAGAACTCCGGGCACACTGCATTGCACTGATCATACGGAATATCCATCCCGTATCCGATTACCGTAAATGCCTTTTTTGCATCAATCCAGCTCTCCATCTTTATCTGCCAGTATATTTTTCAAACCGGTATCTCTGCTTGATCTCCGGATATTTCTCATGATCCACTTCACTCAGAAACATTGCGAGGGGTCTTGCATAAAGTCTGCAGTCTCCGTAAAGGGCCTGGTAGATCATCAGCTTTTCTCCGGTTTCTGTCTGCTCTGCAACGCCCATGATCCGATACAGATAGGTCGAGCCTTCCGGGTGAAGCTCGCGCTTGAAATGCTTCACGATCTCTCCCGGCACAAACGAACGCTCTGTCATAACCCGAACTGCTTCAGGAAATTCTGGATATGCGCACAAGCCGACTTCAGTTCCTCCAGGCTGTATGCATACGAGATCCGGACAAATCCTTCTCCGCTCGGACCGAACGCATTGCCAGGAATCACGCAGACTTTTTCTTCCTGCAGCAGACGCACGCAGAAGTCATAGCTGGAAAGCCCGGTCGGCGTGATGTTCGCGAATACGTAGAACGCACCTTCCGGCATCGGCGTATGCAGGCCCATCTTGTTCAGCTGGCTGACCAGAAAGTTTCTTCTTGCCTTGAAGGACTCGCAATGCATCTCGATGTCATGATCAGAGCGCTTCGAGATGGCTTCGATGGCCGCAAACTGCGCTGGGGTCGCCGGTCCCATCGTCGTGTACTGATGGATGGTTGTCATGGCATTGATCATCTCTTTGCTGGCAAGCGCATAGCCAAGCCTCCATCCGGTCATGGAATATGCCTTGGAGAAACCAGAGACGATCATCATCTGGCCACGCATATCTTCGAATCTGGCCATGGAATACCGCTCGCCGCCATAGGTCAGTTCGAGATAGATCTCATCATTCAGCGTATAGATATGATGCTTCTTCAGGATCGGCACGATCTTCTCATAGTCAGCCTTCTCCATGATTCCGCCAGTCGGATTGCATGGATAATTCAGAATGATCATCTTTGTCTTGTCGCTGATGCAGGCTTCCAGTGCCTCCGGAGTGACCTTGAATCCTTCACTCTCCTTGAGCTTCAGATAGACCGGAACTCCTCCGGCCAGAAGAACAGCCGGCTCATATGCAATATAGCCAGGATCCAGAACGATGCACTCATCACCCGGATTCAGCACACAGCGGCAGGCAAGATCAATTGCTTCTGAAGCACCGCATGTTACCAGGACATTCTCGGTCTCATAGCCTTCTGTCCCGAATCTTCTGCGGTAGTATTCCGGAATCCCTTTTCTTAACTGCTCCAGACCCTTGGAAGGCGGATAATACGTACGTCCTTTCTCAATGGCATAGATTCCTTCTTCACTGATATGCCACGGAGTCGGAAAATCCGGCTCACCGACTGACAGTGAAATGACACCCGGAGTCTGTCTTGCCAGGGAAAAGAATTTCCAGAGCAGCGATTCCGGCATGTCTTTGACTCGATCACTCAGATAGCTCTCACTCATGGACGATCTGCCTTTCATCCTTCAGCTGTTCTTCTTCCATCCTCATGCCTTCTACCTTGTATTTCTTCAGCATGAAGCAGGTCACCGTAGAAGTAACCCCTTCAATCGGAGCCAGCTTCTGTCCGACGAAATCACCGATCTCCCGCATCGTCTTGCCTTCGATCGTCACGAGGAATTCTGATTTCCCGCTCATGAGATAAAGACTCGTCACCTCATCAAAACGGGCAATGCGCTCGGCAATGGCATCATAGCCTACATCGCGCTCCGGCTTTGCGCTGACTTCAATGACGGCGCTGCAGCGCTCATCATTCGTCTTGTCCCAGTTGATCACCGTATGATAACCGCAGATTACCTTATTCTTTTCCAGCCGCTCTTTGGTCCGCAGAACATTCGCTTCCGTCTCATTCAATGCATCTGCAAGATCTGCAGCCGAAATCCGCGGATCATTTTCAAGCAGGTGCAGCATTGCCAGTTCATCCATAAAAAAGTCCTCCATCCGGATAATGCCTTTATTCTAGCATTCTCCCCTATGAAGAAACAGGAGAATCGATTTCAGGGTGCGCCTATACAGATCAGGTGAATTGAAAAACTTAACGCAAGTTTTACGAAGTTATCGCAAGCTGCGCGTGACAAGGAATAGTGAGAGACCGGTTCTGAAGTAATTCCGGTCTCTTTTCTATGGATTTTCTGCCTGAAATGATAGGAAAAGTGTTCAAATACGTTACAATTTAAGCGTATTAAAACCTGCCCTGCTGCGCCGATAAAATTCAGACACGGTCAGCGCAACGGGGAATAATGACGGATGTTCAGCCAGAACCTGCCATGATTTCAAT
>Ga0256404_1000433_pt1 | contig 109674 bp, 94 predicted proteins | sample RumenRJG_01DNA_FD_185990 | JGI IMG/M metagenome (GOLD analysis project Ga0256404, IMG submission 185990) | Bovine rumen microbial communities from Lethbridge, Alberta, Canada - RJG_01 | ecosystem: Host-associated > Mammals > Digestive system > Stomach > Rumen | place: Canada: Alberta...
GCGCCCACGTCGTGTTTTGGGCTATCATACGCCGTCAGAGCTATTTGATGCATTCCTCGATGAAGTTTATGCTATTGAGTGTGTTTCTTGATTATAGTTGTTCAAATTCAACTTGCAATTTACCTATCGATTTTATTGTTCACGCCAAGGATTTGGGACCGTTTGGTGTCCGTCACCTGGTTGCCGCCGCCGATAACCATAACCGCGCCGCCACTGCCTTGCTTCCGGATACCGTCGATGAATGCACCCTGCATCTCCGTAACGGTTTTGAAATTCTTATTGCTGGGATTGTAGATGCCGGATTCATAGGAACCCGATACCGTATTGCCTGCACCCAGCACAATGGACCCGTTGCTCTTCGTCACCTTATTCGCTGTACCCGTAATGACGTTGGACACACCGGAATAAAGACCGCCTTGCATCGATTCATTGGAATTCAGCGTACCGACTACCGTTGCAAAGGCGTTCTTAGTCGAGTTACCCAAAGTATCCCAAAAGTCTCTTGCTTCATACTGGCTCGACTGGACATTATAGCTGCCGATTGTCGTGGCATATCCGCCGCCAGTATAGGAATTGGTTCCCAACGTCGTTGACGCTACGCCGAACTGACGCAGCTGCTTAGCCGTTGTATCCCCGATGGCGATATTGTTCTTTTCCAGCGTATGATCCCCAATCTGGATGGATCCGGTGCGTGCATACGTATTGGCGCCAATGGCATACCCGGACGGAAGATTCTTTTTCGCATCGGTATTATTGTGAATATGATACCCGGTCAACGTTGTACCCAATTTTTCTCCAAAAGACAGCAGTGATTCCTGCGTGCCGCCGCCGATAAATACGACAGCATTATTGCCGACCGCGATATTCGTACCATCGTTTTGAGGAGAAATATCGTATTTTACCTGTGCTCCTTCACCCTTAACAATATCATCACCCGCCAGCGCCGTCTGGAACGGGCCGGCCAGAAGAGCCGGCAATACAAGGGCCGGCAAGAGCCGTTTTTGGAACAGTTTCCATTTTCTCATTTGCATTTCCTCCTGTGTTCATTTGCCGCATGGCGCGATTTCCGTTGCACGCGTGTTGCTCCCCAAAACATCCAACCCATGCGTCGTAATCCAATGCCCATGATAGCAGAAGAAGGAGACATTGTAAACAAGAATCCATTCTAATAGAAAGACGAAACACGTTGGTTCATACAAATCCAACGTGTTTCCAGTAACCATGTTTTGTTTTTGCGAAAGAGGGCGTGTTTGTGCCGACAGACCGGGATAATTCCGTACACGCCGGCAACGGGCTATGCCCCATTATTCCGTGCGGTGTTTTTTGAAGAAATCCAGTGCCACTTCGGGGAACATGATATAGCTCAACAGGTCTTCTTCACTGGCATCGGGGAATCCCTGAACGGCCAGTTTGGCCCGCATGGCGTCCACTTGCGGCGGAATATCGTCGGCCGGACGGTGGTCGATGATGGTGGCATCGCCGAGGATGCGTTTCTTGATTTCCCACTTGATGGGGCCGGGCGTGCGGCCGTATTTACCGCGGACCAGGTCCTTGACTTCCCGCGGAACCATGCGATAGCGGCCCAAGGCGACGTTCAGCACCGCCATGGTGCCCACAATCTGGCTCGTCGGCGTGACCAGGGGCGGATAGCCCAGTTCCTGACGCACGCGGGGCATTTCCTCCAGCACTTCGTCCATCTTGTCGGCAATGCCGATCTGCTTCATCTGGTTCATCAGGTTGGACATCATGCCGCCGGGAATCTGGCTGACCAGCACCTGCGGATTGATGTTCAGGTTCGCGTTGAGGTTGAAGATCTGCACCAGGTCCGTGCGGACTTTCCGGAAATGGGCGGCCAGCTGACCCAGCAGTTTCGCGTCCAGGCCCGTGTCACGCGGGGTGGAGCGCAGGGCGGCCACAAAGGATTCCGTGCAGGGCTGGCTCGTCAGGCCGGAGAACGGGGAAATGGCCGTGTCGATGATATCCACGCCGGCTTCGATGGCCTTCAGGTAGGTCATTTCGCCGAGGCCCGTCGTGCAATGGGTGTGCAGTTCCAGCGGCACCTTCAGCTCCGCCTTCAGGGCCTTGACCAGTTCGTACGCCGTGTAAGGCAGCAGCAGGCCGGCCATGTCCTTGATGCAGATGGAGTCGGCGCCCATCTCTTCCAGCTGTTTGGCGATGCGGACGAAGTCCTCCGTCTTGTGGTAGGGACTCGTCGTGTAAATCAGGGTTCCCTGCGCAACGGCCCCTTCCTTTTTCGTGGCCCGCATGGCCGTTTCCAGGTTCCGGACGTCGTTCAGGGCATCAAAGATGCGGATGATGGTGACGCCGTTCTCGACGCTGCGGCCGATGAAATCCTCCACCACGTCGTCGGCGTAATGGGAATACCCGAGCAGGTTCTGGCCGCGCAGCAGCATCTGGATTGGCGTTTTCCGCAGGTGGCGCCGCAGCGTGCGCAGCCGCTCCCACGGGTCTTCGTCCAGGAACCGCAGGCACGCGTCGAAGGTCGCGCCACCCCACGCCTCGATGGCATGGTAGCCGACCTCGTCCATGATATCCAGGACCGGGAGCATATCCCCGATCCGCATCCGTGTCGCGGTCAGGGACTGATGCCCGTCCCGCAGTACCGTTTCCGTAATCTGTACCGGTCTGTCGTTCATAATGTCCTCCCCGGAAATCGCAACTATAGAACGCTTGAAAATTTCTGTTTCTTATCTTGTATACAGTATACATGAATTTGGGTGAATCCGCAAGAAAAGGAACGGCCGTACCAAGACAAAACGGGCCGTTGCAAACGCAACAGCCCGTTGAAAGGGTTCTCGTTCCGTATCAGAAATTGTACCGGAATCCGACGTTCCACTGCCAATCCTTGTGGAAGTCGCTGCCGGCGCTCCGTTCCACGTCGCAATAGAAATGGGTTTCCCTGCCCGTCTGGAAGGCCGCGCCCAGGCCGTAGGTGAACCACGTGTCACTGTAGTCCTGGTCGATGTGCACCCGGCCGCTCGCATCGGTCATCGTGACGCCCGCGTTGCCGCCGAATTCGTGCATCAGGTTGGCCTTGGCGTAGATGATGCTCTTCGGTCCCACATCCTTGCCCAGGTTGAAGCCGATGCGGCCGACGGCGCTGTGGATGCCGTCCTGGTGGACGCGTACGCCATTGCTTGTCGTGTAGCTGTCGCCGTCAAAGTAGCCCAGCACCAGCTGTGCCTGCGGCTCCACGTACCAGTGGTGCTTCAGGTCGTTCTTGCGGCCGTATTCCGCGCTGAGGGAGACGCCCGTGTTGTCGAAATCGCCCTTTACCCGGTCCCCGTTGGAACCATAGGCCGTGTATTCGGACTTGTAGACGCCGACCTTGGCAATCAGGTCCAGGTAATGTTTGCTCTTGCGGATATCCGTGCTGTACACGCTGAAGGCGCCGCCATGCAGGTCGCCGCTGCCCCGGTGGTACGACGTGTCACCGTCGATATAACTCAGGGAGAAGCCCGCGTACCTTGTTACCTTGTCATCGCGCTTGGCAATGTCGTCGTAACCCAGTTCATAGACCTGGTACTTGTTTTCGAAACCGAACTGGCCGTTGCGGCCGATTTCCGTTCCCTTGATGCGGGCCCAGACGCCCTTCTCCTTCTCACCGTTATGCCGCAGTTCGCCCATGCGCTGCAGCAGCTTGTCCAGCTCCGTGCGCCACGTATGGTAAGCCGCCCCGTAGGATGCCGTGCCGCCTTCAATCGTCGGCGTGGGTTTTACTTCCGGATCGACATGGTACATCCGGTCCAGATACCAGTCCGTTTCATATCCGTCGGTGCCGCTGTCTTTGTGGGCCAGATCATACCGCGTGTAGAACAGCGTGCCTTCCCGGTCTTTGCTGGTAAAAGTACCGTCACCGTTGACCGTGGCAAGGACCAGGCCGTTGCCTTCCTTCGTATCGCGTCCCGGCACGTAGTCGTCTTTCTGGTAGATGTCCAACTCCTGGGTTCCGGTAAAATTGCCGGGCACGTAGATGCGGTCCGCTTCCATGCTGCGCACATCGATGTTTTCCTTGAACGTGCCGCCGCTGCCGGTAAGGTTCCTGGCGTGCAGCGTGCTGTATCCGTTCTCGTCAGCACGCATATCGACGGTACCGCCGTTGTTCACATCCAAATTGGTAACGCGGGAGTTATCGGTCATTTCCCAGACCGCGCCATTGTTGAATTTAAAATTCAAAATGCCAGCGCCGGTCCGGTTGTAATAATAAGACCAGCCATGCAGGGAAGAAGCGGAATTCGTAAAGTTCATGTTGATCAATGCGTCCGCGCCTGCAGATTTACCGCCGTAAGAATAAACGTTTCCCGCGACTTTCAGCGTCTTGCCCTGGTCGCTGCCGGCATCGTCACTGTTGACATTGATGGTCGCCGTATCCGTAGAGGCAGAAGCCAACGCCGCATAGGAAGGTTTATCGTCTTTTCCGATAGCGGTGATTGTCATATGATCGGCATTCAGGTTGACGGTATTTCCTTTCTGCACCGTGACATTATCTCCCCCGGAAGCAAGATTAGACTTGCTTCCATAAGCATAAATTGCGACTACATCTCTATGTTTGCTTTGAGACTGAATGTCCAAGCGGGAGCCGTCCATGTTGATATGCCCGTTTGCATATACGTATAATGCGTTATTTTTCAACCAGGTTACCGCGGGGTCATCCGAATAGCTGGTAATGCTGGTATTTTCGGCATGATTGTTGACTGCACCGTAGTTCCAGGCAAACAATCCTCTTGCAAAGCGGTTGTTGTCGCCCTCTGCTTCGGTTGCCTTGACATCAATAGAAAGGTTCTTGACTTTATTGGTAAAGTTGACATCCCCGAGCTGGGTATACACGCCGGCAGCACCGGACTTTCCTTTGCTTGTTACGGTGATGTCCGTTGTCGGACTGTTAAACTGAACCAGTTCGTACGGAGTTGCGGATACACTGCTGTCTCCAAAATAAGGCCCCTGGGCATTTACGCCCCATAATGACATTCTGCCATTCACTTTATTTTCGGAAGTGACCAGCAGTTTGGTTTCCTTGCCGTTAAAAGTGACGTTCCCTATTTTGACCTTGACCGCTGTTCCGTTGATATTGCCATGTTCATTGAGCGTCGTCGTAAGATACGCATTGCTGTTAAACACGGCTTCTGCGGCGTGATGGACATCCAAGGCATATGCCATCGTTGTAACCGGAGCATCAGTCGCAGACTGATAAGAAGCCGTAAGATAGGTGTTTTTGTTGTTGAAGACCACGCTGGCATTGCGTTCGTCAGCGGCATAGGTAACGCGCCATCCTTCTACATATAATCCGTACGTATCAGGATGACTACGAGTGTCGGGAGTCCCGTCGAATAAGCCGGTCAGACGAATGGTATCGCCTTCAAAGCGGACCTGTGACGGGGTAATTTGTTCGCTGTCATTCTTGGTGCCAAACACATAGGCACCGGCACTGGATAATCCCGAATTGACTCCGTTACCATTTTTCTGGGTAATGCTCAAATTCCCTTTTGCATTGATAACCCGCTCGGCATTGTTTTTCTGGGAATAAACAGAAATACCACCATTTGCCTCGCTAGGTTCTTCCGTTCCTGTAAACATAAATTCCAGCCCGTCTTTGAAGTTGTAGGTGCCGTCTGTGGTCCGCCATGTCACGTTGGCCGTATCCGTCACTTCCACAGGATCACCCGCTTCTGCCTGCGGCAGAAGGAAAGGCATTGCACCGGAAACACTCAAAAAGATGGCCGTTGTCAAGGCAGCCTTTTTCATCAGATAATGTCGGTTGTCTCGCATTTTTTGTACCTCCCAGGTATGTTGCCCCCAACACAAAAATGCAAAGCAAAGTGAATTATTTGATTTCCAGCCTTTTATCCCCATGCCTCTGATTATACCCAATAACTTTATATCTATCAATAAGGATTTTTATTATTTGTTATGCCAGTTTTGTAACGATGTCCCATTTCGTATCCCCTATCCGTCTACTCCTTTATTTTGTCTTTACAATGCGTGGTTTCGCACATAAAAATCCGGTCCGGGCTGCGATAAATCTTCGCGGTCCGGACCGGATCTGCCTCTTTCCCTTCCCTATGCTTTTGTATTTACAAGTTCTTACATTATAATTCCTCTAGCGTATTTACTTTTTACGTTCCGGAACGAACACCTGGCGTCCGGCCTTCTGGTTCTCGGCGCGGTTGATGGCGCAGATGATGCCCAGCAGCGAGGCCACGACGATACCGTTGTGGATGCCGACGCCGTAAATGCTGCCCCCGTCGGGTTTCTGCAGATGGATATAGCAGATGGCCCGCGAGTTGGAACCGCCCGTGATGGCGTGTTCATCGTAGTCGATGAACTTGTAGCCCGTGATGCCGACCTGTTTGAGGGCCTGGAAGAAGGCGTCGATGGGGCCGTTGCCCTCGCCTTCCACTTCGCAGGCGACGCCGTCGACGGCGATTTCGCCGGTGAAGGTCGTGCGGTTCGCTTCCTTCTGGGCATCTTCGTCGCTGTAGTCGAAACGGCGTTCCAGCAGTTTGTATTTGCCCGTGCAGTCGATGAACTCATGCTGGAAGAGGTCCACAATCTGCTGTTCGTCCAGCTCGTCGCCGTAGGCGTCCGCCGCGGCTTTGACGACGTCGCCGAATTCCGGCTGCATGGCTTTCGGCATGCGGTAGCCCTTGGCCTGTTCCAGGACGAAGGCCGCGCCGCCCTTGCCGGACTGGCTGTTGATGCGGATAATCGGTTCGTACTGGCGGTTGATGTCCGCCGGGTTGATGGGCAGGTACGGTACTTCCCAGTATTCGCAGCCCGTGTCGCGCATAAAGTCGAAGCCCTTCTTGATGGCGTCCTGATGGGAGCCGGAGAAGGCCGTGAAGGCCAGTTTGCCCGCGTACGGCTGGCGGGGCGGAATGGTCATCTTGGTGCATTCCTCGTAGACCTTTGCCACGGATAAGATGTCGTGGAAATCCAGTTTGGGATCGACGCCCTGGGTATACATGTTCAAAGCCACGGTGACAATGTCCAGGTTGCCCGTGCGCTCGCCGTTGCCGAAGAGGCAGCCCTCGATGCGCTCCGCGCCGGCCAGCAGGCCCAGCTCGGCGCAGGCCACGCCCGTGCCGCGGTCATTGTGCGGATGGAGGCTGATGATGGCGGCTTCGCGGTCCGGCAGGTGCTTGATGAAATATTCGATCTGGTCGGCGTAGGTGTTCGGCGTGCACATTTCCACCGTCGCCGGCAGGTTGATGATGACGGGCCGTTCCTTCGTGGCGCCCAGGGCCTTCATGACCTCGTGGCAGATGCGGACGGCGAAATCCTGTTCCGTGCCCGTGTAGCTTTCGGGCGAGTATTCGTAGCGGATGTTCATGCCGCTGCGGGCCACTTCTTCTTCCGTCAGCCGGCGGATGAGTTTCGCCCCTTCCACGGCGATGTCCACGATACCGTCCATGTCCTTGCGGAACACGATTTTGCGCTGCAGCGTCGACGTGGAATTATAGAAATGGATGATGACGTTCTTGGCGCCCTTCACGGCCTCGAAGGTCTTTTTGATCAGCTCGGGGCGGGCCTGGACGAGGACCTGCAGCGTCACGTCGTCCGGCACCAGGTGCTTTTCAATCAGGGTGCGGATGATGTCGTATTCCGTTTCCGACGCGGACGGGAACCCGACTTCGATTTCCTTGAAGCCGATATCGATCAGCGTCTTGAACATGCGGAGCTTCTCGTGCTTCTGCATGGGTGTCACCAGGGCCTGGTTGCCGTCGCGCAGGTCGACGCTGCACCATACGGGTGCCTTGTCGATGACGTGGTCCGGCCAGTCCCGGTGCTCCAGATGAATCTGATGAAACGGAATGTACTTTTTGACGGGTTGATGCATTTTCCTCTCTCCTTACTCCTGGCGCAGGTTCTGCCTGCTTGTTCGGGATTGCTCCCTTTGCTAACTCTCTTGCCCTTAGAATCGCAATGAAAAACTCCCCGCACCTTTTCTCTCTAAAAGGGGCGGGGAGATAGATTCCACGCTGTACCACCCTTATTCAGCCGGGTTTCCCCGGCCCTCTCAGCCTCCAACAAGGCCTTTACCAGTAACGCGGTTCGATACGTCCTGCCCTAAACGCAGCCGTTTCAGGCAGGCAGCTCGGGGACCAGTCATCCATATGGCTGCCGCTGCCGGTTTGCACCAACCACCGGTTCTCTGAAGCCCTGCAGGCCATATCTTTTTCCCGTCATCGCCTTTATGCGGTGAAGATTTTCAATTGATGAACCTAGTATAACAATTTCACATGTGAAAGTCAATTCTTTGTGGAACGGATACGGACAATCCTCCTCTTTTTTTGCGGAAAGTGTAACATTTGACATCTTTCCAGACAATTGACGAAAGCCGGTGTTTTCTTTATACTGGAAGTAATCAAAAGAAAGGAAATCTGTATGGAAGACGCTGCTCTTACTGTCTATATCATCGCCCTGTTCGCGCTGCTGTGCTGTTCGGCCTTCTTTTCGTCGGCCGAAACGTCCCTTACGAGCGTGAACAAGATCCGCCTCAAAAACATGGCCCGCAAAGGGGACGCCCGGGCCCAGCTGTGCCTGAAGCTGCTGGACAACTTCGATTCCGTCCTCTCGACGATCCTCGTGGGCAACAACATCGTCAACATCGCTGCCGCGTCCATCGCCACGGTGGTCTTCATCCAGCTCATGGGCTCCAAAGGCGTGACCGTGTCGACCATCGTCACGACGGTCGTCATCTTGATTTTCGGCGAAATCTCGCCGAAGAGCCTCGCCAAGGAATTCCCCGAAAAGGTTCTTCTGTGGGCCTGCCCGGCCCTGCTTTTCCTGACCCGCGTCTTTACGCCGGTCAACTTCTTCTTCAACCAGCTGAAGAAGGCCCTGAGCCGCCGCATCGCCGGCAAGAAGCCGGCCCAGGGCATCACGGAAGCGGAGCTCAAGGTCATGGTGGACGAAGTCCAGTCGGGCGGCACCATCGACCGCGACGAAGGGGACCTGATCAAGGCCGCCATCGAATTCAACGATGTGCGCGTCAAGGAAATCCTCACGCCCCGCGTCGACATGATCGCCTGCAACATTACGGACAGCAACGCCGAAATCTACCGGCTCTTCTCGTCCCACACCTTCTCGCGCCTGCCCGTGTACGATCTGGAGGAGAACAACCTCATCGGCCTGATCCACTCCAAGGATTTCTACAACGCCTACATGAAGGATCCGAAGTTCAAGCTCAAGACGATCCTCAAGCCCATCGGCTACGTGCACCGCTCCACCAAGGTGTCCGTCGTCCTCAAGAACATGCAGCGCCACAAACTGCAGATGGCCGCCGTCATCGACAGCTACGGCAGCGTGGCCGGCATCGTCACCATCGAGGACATCATCGAGGAACTCGTCGGCGAAATCTGGGACGAGCACGACACGGCCGTGTCCGTGTTCCACAAGCTGGGCAGCCACAAGTACCTGGTGTCCTGCGACTCCAGCTCCCGCAACGCCAGCCTGCGCGACATGTTCGAGTACATGCGCCTCGACTTCGATCTATACGGTCTCGAAAACCAGCCCATTGCCGGCTGGGTCATCGACTCCTTCGGCCAGATTCCCCAGAAGGGCGACACCTTCACGTACCAGGACCTGAAGGTCGAAGTCAGCAAGGTCGACCAGAACCGCGTCAAGGAAATCATCGTCACCCACCTGCCACAGCCCGTGGAACCGCACGATGTCTAAGCCCCGCGGCCCGCAAATTCAACGCAAAACAAATCCAAGCTGCAACCGATGGGTGCAGCTTGGAATTTTTTTGTCCGTTTTCGGTTTTAATCGGCCAGATCCGGCTTGTCATGGGAGGCCAGGAAATTCCGGATGAGCTTGCGCACCCAGTCGGCCACGATGATGGTCAAGGCCGTCACGATGACGACGCCCCATTCCTCTTTGTTCAGCGGCGCCGTACGGAGCACGCGCCCGCCGAACCAGGTCAGGGCCACCTGGATGACCACGATGAGGGACATCACGTACAGGAAGGCCGGGTTCTTCGTGATATGGTCCAGCAGGTTCAGGCCGTCGCTGCGCACGTTGAAGGCATTCGCCACGGCCATGAAGATGTAGGCGCAGAAAAAGCCCGTATAGGTGTAGATATGGTCCGGCGCGCTGCGGAAGAGATGGTCCACGGCCGGGCTCTTGTAGAAGAGGATGGCCATGGCCGTCATCCACAGGCCGGCCAGTGTCAGCGTCACGAGCATGGACTTGGAGACAAGGGGTGCCGTGCGCTGTTTCGGCGCCTCGTCCATGTATTTCTCCAGGGCCGGCTCCCCGCCGAAGGCAAGGGCCGCCAGGGTGTCCATGACGAGGTTGATCCACAGGATCTGGATGATCGTCAGGGGCTTTTCAATACCGATGAACGGCGCGATGAAGTTGATCAGCACCGCCGAAAAGTTGATGGACAGCTGGAACGTGATGAACTTGCAGATGGAATTGTAGATGGTGCGGCCGTAAAGGATGGCCTGCTTGATGCTCAAGAAATTGTCGTCCAGGATGACGATGTCCCCGGCCTCCTTGGCCACTTCTGTGCCGCTGCCCATGGCGAAGCCGACGTCGGCGCGCTTGAGGGCCGGCGAATCGTTGACGCCGTCGCCGGTCATGCCGACGACGAGGTTCATCTGCTGGGCCAGGTTGACGAGGCGCAGCTTGTCCATCGGCAGGGCGCGTGACACGACGCGCAGGTGCCGCAGGCTCAGCTTGATTTCCTCGTCGCTCATGGCGGCCAGGTCCTGGCTCGTCCAGACCAGGTCATGGGGGTCCGTCAGCAGGCCCGCGTCTTTCGCAATGGCCACGGCCGTTTCCTTGCGGTCGCCCGTAATCATGACGATCTGCACGCCGGCCTGTTTCACCTGCCTGATGGCCTGCACCGCTTCGGGCCGCACTTCGTCACGGATGGCGAGGATGCCCGTCAGGGTCAGCCCGCCGTCGGGAACCTTGTTCCCCGCGGCAGCCACATCGTACGTGCACAGGGCCAGCATGCGGATGGCCTTGGCCGCCAGTTCCAGCATGCGGCCGTCCAGGGTCTTCTTCATGGCCTCCGTCAGGGGCTGGCGCTGCCCGTCCTTGTCCCAGTAGAAATCGCAGGCCTGGAGCAGCTTTTCCGGCGCGCCCTTGATGAGGGTGTACTCTTTGCCGCCGTGGACAGGCATGGCGGCATGCCCGCGGACCACGGCAAAGGAATATTTGTTGGCGCTGTTGAACGGTTCGAAGCGGACCCGCGTTCCACTGTAGGGAGACCGGTACGTGCCGATGTAGCGGTTCAGGGCCCGTTCGGTAATGTTGCCGCCCACGATGCTGCCTTCCGTTACCACGGCCGACGTGTTCTGAACCACGTTTTCGTAGGTGTATTCCTTCAGGGCTTCCGGCAGCTTCTCGAAGGCATCGTATTCGTCCAGGGCGCCCGTCAGGAAGCCCACGACTTCGAGCTGTCCCTTCGTGATGGTGCCCGTCTTGTCCGTAAAGAGCAGGTTCAGGCTGCCTGCCGTCTCAATGCCCGTCAGTTTGCGGACCAGCACGTGGTCCCGCAGCATCTTCTTCATGTTGAGGGACGACACGATGGCGATCATCAGGGGCAGGCCTTCGGGGACGGCCATGACGATGATGATGATGGCCAGGATGAGGGCCTGGAGCATGTCGCCGAACACGACGGGCGGATTGGCCGTATAGCGGGCGAAGCCGCCGGCCAGAATCATTTTATGGAGCAGTACGGCCAGGAAGATCAGCACGGCACCGGCGTAGCCGAAATAGCTGATCTTGTGGGCCAGGTTCTTCAGTTTGACCTTCAGGGGGCTGTCGCGGTCGACTTCCTTCAACTCCTGCGTCAGCTGCCCGTAGACGGAGGCGTCGCCCACCTTTTCCGCCCGCATCAGGCCCTGGCCTTCCACCACGACGGAGCCGCGGTAGAGGCGGTAGGGATTCAGGAAATCCGTTTCCGTGCCCCAGGCGAAATCCGCCGGAGCCGGCTGTTTTTCCGCTTCTTCGCTTTCGCCGTTCAGGGCGGCCTGGTCCAGCTTCACCGAACCGGACAGCAGCACGCCATCGACGGCCACTTTGTCGCCCGCTTCGAGCTGCACGGCGTCGCCCGTCACGATATCGTCGATGGGCAGTTCCACCGGCTCGCCGTCACGCCAGACCTTGCACGTGATGCGGCTCGCCTCTTCCTGCAGCTTGCGGAAGGCGTTCTCGTTGCTGTACTCGGCCCACGTCGAAACGAAGGTCGCCAGCAGGATGGCAACAAAAATGCCGATCGTTTCCAGGACATCCGCCTGGCCCATGTAGACGAACACGACGTTCACCAACAGGGCCACGAGCAGGATGCGGATGATCGGGTCGTTGAAATTGCCCAGGAGCTTGCGGAAGAACGTTTCCCGTGGCGGCGTGGACAGGGCGTTATTGCCGTGCGCCTCCAGGGAACGCCGGGCTTCTTCCGTCGTTAAACCGATTTTTGACATGTAGGGATCCTTTCCAACAGTTTAGTTTTCGGGAGTTGTGCCGGCCGGGCCTTCTTCCGCCTCGCGGCGGCCCGGTTCGTTCACATCCAGTTCCGTGCCGACCACTGCCGGCAGGCGTTTCAGTTCGTCATCCAGGTACGGTACGCCGACCTGGAGCAGCATGACGAGAATCATCTGGGGGTCGAAATGCATTTCGTCGGCAATGAGGCAGATATCCAGTTCGATGCTGCCTTCGGCCGTCACGACGAACTTGTAGGCCAGGCCGCGGTTGTTCAGGCGGTTCAGGTACTGGAGCACCTTGTCCTCGTTTTCCGTGTTCACGACCTTGTAGCCGCACAGGATCTTGATATACGTGTAAATCGCGTCGTTCATGAGGACCTGGACCTTGCAGTTCTGGTCATTGGCCGTGACGCTGCTGTAGTAGCCGACCGTGCGGAATTCGTCGTCGTATTCCTGTTTCACGAACCCCGTCACTTCGTGGTCCGCCATGAATTTATCGAACATTTGCGCCTTGACGCGGGGTTTCTTGCTCTGTTCCACTTGTGCCTTCAATTCTTCCAATGCCATCGTTACAGTCTCCTTTGCTGTGCATTTCCCTGCTTCCCGCGGCTCAAAGGGCCGGAACGGGTCGGCGCAGGGTCTGTGTCGTTTTATCTAAGTATAACACGTCTGTATGATACTTTGCCAGTGTACTGCGGTGCCCCACCGAAACCAGCGTGGTCCGCGGCGCCTGCTGCTGCAGCATGCCGTACACGTGGGCCTCCGTCTCCTCGTCCAGGGCGGACGACGCCTCGTCGAGGAAGAGCCACCGCGGCTGGTAGATCAGGGCCCGCGCAAAAGCCAGGCGCTGCTGTTCGCCGATGGACAGGACATGGCCCCAGTCCGCCTCGACGTGCAGTTTTTCCGCCAGGTAGCCGATGCGGCACGTTTCCATATATTGCCGCACCTCTGCATCCGTCAGGTCCTTCGTGCCCGGGTATAAGATGGCCTCCTTCAAGGTCCCCAAAGGCAGGTAGGGCCGCTGGGGGATGAACATGACGGCCGTGCTGTCCGGCATGGCCAGGCGTCCCTTCGTAAAGGGCCAGATGCCCGCCAGCACGCGCAGGAGCGTGCTCTTGCCGCTGCCCGACACGCCCTTGATGAGCACATTGCGCCCCGGCTCCAGCGTAAAGTCCGCCGGGCGGATGAGCGGCGTGCCGTTGGGCAGGTCGATTTCCAGCCCCTCAGCCTCTACATCGTCCCGGGCACTGACGGACCGCACGAGCTGGTCCTGCCGGTGCGTCTCCTTCACCTGCTCCATGTGCTGCCCGAAGCCCGTGAGTCGTTCGACCACGGCCTGCCACTCGGCGATGGACGTGTACATGTCGACGAAGTAGGACAGGGATTCCTGCACGCGCCCGAAGGCGCTGGCGATCTGCATGAGGCCGCCCAGGGTGATTTCGTGCGCCAGAAAACGCGGCATGGCCACGACGAGGGGGAAGATGATGGCGATCTGCGAATAGCCGCTGTTCAGCCAGATCAGCTGCTTCTGCTTCCGGATGATGCTCCAGAAGTTGTCCAGCAGCAGGCGGAAGCGCTTCTTGAAGATGCCCCGCTCGTGTTCCTCGCCGTTATAGAACGCCACGCTCTCACAGTTTTCGCGCATGCGCATCATGGAGAAACGGAAATCGGCTTCGAAACGTTGCTGTACGAAATTCAGGCCGACCAGCTTGTTGCCCACCTTCCAGGTCAGCCACGTGCCGATGCCCGAATAGAGCAGGGCCGTCCAGACCATGTAGCCCGGAATGTGGACGGGCATGGACCCGACGTGGAAATCGAGGGGCCCCGACAGCTGGTAGAGCACGAAGACGAAGGAAATGAACGTCACCAGGGCCTTCAGGATGCCGATGCCGAACTGCAGGGTGTAGTCCACGAAAAGGCGCACGTCTTCACTGATACGCTGGTCCGGGTTATCCGTCGCCGTCCCGAACATCTGCAGGCGGTAGTAGGTCTTGTCCTCCATCCAGCGGTCGATATAGGCGTTTGTCAGCCAGCGCCGCCAGCGGATGGCCAGGACCTGCCGCAGGTAGAAGGCGTACACGGCCAGTATGATGTAGATGAACGCCAGCCAGCAAAAGCGCACGAGCTCGTGGAATATCTTTTCCGTTTCGTAGTTCTGCAGCGCGCTGTAGAACGTGTTGTACCACTGGTTGATCTGTACGAGCATGAAGACCACGCCCAGCGTGAGGGCGATAATGGCCCCCAGCAGCAAAAAGGCGCGCTTCTTTTCCTCGCTCTGCCAGTAGCTCTTCGTCAAGAGCCACACATTTTTGAAGAAGCGGAGGCTCGCCACCGGTTTCTGGCGCGTGCCGGCCGTTTCCCTGCCTTGTTCGTCCATGTCTGTATGCACGGCAGCCATCCCTTCCGGGCCGGCCGCCCACTCCTTTCCTGACAGCTTCTGTCCTGCCATTACATAGTTTTATTGTAACGAAAAGAAAAAAGCCTGACAAGATTAAGATACCACAATCTTGTCAGGCAAAGTTTGAACAAAATGTAATTTTACGGTTTCACGGCCGTGCCGCCTCAGGCGTCAGTCCGCCGGGGTGGCTGACTCGTTTTCCTTATTTCTGCGGCGCCGGAAGGGATTCCTCGGTTTCGGCGTCTTGCTGAAGAACCGTTCGACGACGACGAACAACACCGGAATCAGGAAGACACCGACGAAGGTGTTGAAGGTCATGCCGCCGACGACGGCGTTACCCATGGATACACGGGAGCCGGCGCCCGGGCCGGTTGCAATGGCCAGGGGCACGCAGCCCAGGATGAACGCGAAGGACGTCATCAGGATGGGGCGCAGACGGAGGTGAGCCGCATTGACGGCTGCCGTTACCACGTCCTGGCCGTTTTCCAGGTTCATCTTCGCATATTCGACGATCAGGATGGCGTTCTTTGCCGCCAGGCCGATCAGCATGATCATAGCGACCTGCATGTAGATATCGTTGTTCTGGCCGCGGATATACTGCGAAGCCAGGCAGCCGAGGACTGCAGGCGGTACGGAAAGCATAACGGCGATAGGGATCGTCCAGCTTTCGTACAGGGCGCACAGGACCAGGAAGACGAAGACCATGGAAATGGCGTACAGGCCGTAAGCCTGGTTGCCGGCTTCCAGTTCGTCGCGGCTCTGGTCCGTCCACTGGTAGGTGTAGGTCGTCGGCAGCACTTCTTTGGCGATTTCTTCCAGGGCGGCCATGGCCTGGCCGGTGGAATATCCGTCAGCCGGGGAACCGGCGATCTTGAAGGCGCTGGCGCCATTGAAACGGGACACGGAAGGAACCGTCATATCCGGATCCGCCTTGACGAGCGTATCCAGCGGCACCATGTCGCCATTGTTGCTCTTGACGAAGAAGAAACGCATGTTCTTGACGTCGTCGCGGTATTGAGGCTGGGCCTGGACGACGACTTTCCACGTACGGCCGAAGTTGTTGAAGTCGTTGACTTCGGAGCCGCCCAGGAAGGCCTGGAGGGTGGTGAACACGCTCGAAACGGGCACATTCAGGGATTCCGCCTTTTCACGGTCTACGACAAACTTGTAACCCGGCGTATCCGTGTTGAACGTCGTGTAGGCTACGCCGATTTCCGGACGCTGGTTGGCCTTGGCCACGAACTGCTTGGCGTAGTTGTTCATGGTGTTGACATCGTCACCGCCGAGGTTCATGACATACAGGGACAGGGAACCCGTGGAAGACAGGCCCGGCAGGGCCGGTTCCGGGAAGGCCATGATGTTCAGGCCCGGGTACTTGGGAGCCAGGGCGTAGACGGATTTGATGGCGTTGAACACCGTATTGGTGCGTTTGTCATATTCCTCCATCATGACCGGCAGGATGCCGGCGCTGGATTTCTGCGCCATGGTCAGGATATCGAAGCCGTTGACCGGCATTACGTACCGTACGCCGTCAATCTTGGCAACGTCACGGGACAATTCGATCATGGACTGGATACCGCGGTTGGACGAAGCGCCTTCCTGCATGTTGTAGGAAATCAGGAACATGCCCTGGTCTTCGTCCGGCACGTAGCCCGTCGGGGTAATCTTGAAGAAGACACCGGCCAGGACGACGATGGCGACGAGGCCGAGCATCATCAGCTTGGAATGTTCAATGCAGCGGCGCACCTGGCGCGTGTATTTTTCCAGCGTCTTGTTGTACCAGACGTTGAAGTAGTAGATGACTTTGCCGACGATGCCCTTTTTCGCTTCGTCACTCGTGACGGCGTGCTGCGGCTTCAACAGTTTCGCGCACAGGGCCGGCGTAAGGGACAGGGCGACCAGGGCCGACAGGGCCATGGACACGGAAATGGTCAGGGCGAACTGTTTGTACAGCTGGCCCGTGGACCCGCTCATGAACGAAATAGGGACGAATACGGCGGCCAGCACGCAGGCGATGGCGACGACAGGGCCCGAAACTTCCTTCATGGCCCGGTACGTGGCTTCCCGCGGGGACAGGCCCGTATCCTGAATATGATGTTCGACCGCTTCGACGACGACGATGGCGTCGTCGACGACCAGGCCGATGGCCAGGATCATGGCGAACATGGACAGCGTGTTAATGGAGAAACCTAAGACCTGGAACGCCGCGAAGGTACCGACCAGCGATACAGGAATGGCCAGCATCGGCACCATGGTGGCGCGGAAGTTGCCCAGGAAAATGTACACGACGATCAATACCAGAATCAGGGCTTCCACGAAGGTGTGGGCCACTTTCGTCAGGGATTCGCGTACGAACTGGGTCTTATCGCTGGCGATGACCAGCTTCATGTCCGGCGGAAAACGGGTTTCCGCGTCGGCCAGCACTTTACGGATTTCCGAAACCGTATCGAGGGCGTTGGCGTCGGTGGTCAGCGAAACAGGATAGGTAACGGATTCGCCGCCCTTGCCTTCGTCCAGGAAGTAGGACATCGGCGTGTCCATACGGGCGCCTTCGTATACGTTGGCGATTTCCTTCAGTTTCAGGATGCTGCCGTTGCTTGCACGGACGACGATGTTGCCGAATTGTTCCGGCGTTTTCAGACGGCCCTGGGCGCTGGCGGAGTATTTGAACTCCTGCTCGCTCGTCGTGGGGCGGGAACCGATGGAGCCGACAGGCGCCTGAATGTTCTGGGACTGGATGGCGCTCTGGACATCGGAAACGGTGATGCCTTCCTTGGCCATCAGGTCCGGTTTCAGTTCCACACGCATGGAGTATTCCGGACCGTATTCATCAACGGACGAAACGCCTTTGACACGTTTGATGGGGTCGACGACGTTGGATGCACCGTAGGCTTTCAGGAACATGGAATCATAGGTGCCGCCCGGCGACGTCAGCGTAAAATACATGATCGTCTGGGACGACTTCTTCGTCGTCGTGATGCCGTAACTCGTGACTTCCGAAGGCAGGGAGGCCTTCGCCTGGTCAACACGGTTCTGGACTTCGACGGACGCGATGTCGCCGTTCTTTTCCAGATTGAAGTAGACGTCGAGGGTGTATCCGCCGGTGTTCGTCGACGTAGAGCGCATGTCGCGCATGTTCTCGACGCCGTTGACTTTCTGTTCAACGGCCTGGGCGATGGATTCCTCAACCGTCGTCGAGTTTGCGCCGACGTACGTCGTCGACACTTCAATCTGTGGTTTGGTGATATTCGGATACTGCGCGATTGGCAGGTTGAACCCCGAAATGATGCCTGTGAAGACGATGATCAGGGACAGGGCAATCGCGAAGATAGGCCGATCGATAAAAAACTTAGCCACTTACACTGCCTCCTGTCATTTACTGGAAGAGCTGCTGCCGGAAGAAGCACTGTCGCCGGTCGTGTCGACGGTCGTATCCAGATCGGCTTCCGTCATGGGCGTCGCCTTGACTTCGGAACCCTTGCTGACCTTCTGCACGCCTTCCACGACAAGGTTTTCATTGCCTTCCAGGCCCGATTCCACAATGTAGAACCGTCCCACGCGGGCGCCCAGTTTGACTTCCTTCATATCCACCTTGTTGTCGGAGCCGATGACGAAGACGAATTTCTTATACAGCATCTCCTTCACGGCGCGCTGCGGAATCAGGATGGCGTTCTGCAGGGTGCCGGCATTGGCCTGGACGCGGGCGAACATGCCCGGCATGAGCATATGGTTCGGGTTGTCGTAACGGGCCTTCAGGGTCAGGGTACCCGTGCCGCTCGTGATTTCACGGTTGGCCTGGTCCACTACGCCGCGGCCGGAGTAGACCGTGCCGTCGGAGAGGATCAGTTTCAGGTCTTCCAGCGATTTGACGCCGTTTTCGGAATAGGCCTTGGCCAGCTGCAGGTATTCATTTTCAGAAATACTGAACTTGATGCGGACCGGGTCGAGGTTGCTCATGGTGGCGAGCACGGTCTGGCCGGCCGTCACATAGTTGCCTACTGCCAGGTCGCTCGTATCGATGCGGCCGGAGAAAGGCGCCACGACTTCCGTATCGTGCATGCTGATGCGGGCATTTTCCAACAGGGCCTGGTAGGCGTCTACCGAAGCCTGCGCCTGGTCGCGCTGGGCGATGGCGTTGTCGTAGGTCTGCTTGGAAACGGCATGCTGGTTATACAATTGGGTATAGCGGTCGGCATCGCGGTTGAGGCGGATCAGTTCCGACTTGGCGTTCGCCAGGTCGGCCTGGGCCTTCAGCACGTTGGCCTGATACGTGCGCTGGTCGATGGTGAACAACACCTGGCCGGCCTGCACGTAGTCGCCGCCGTTGAAATTCTTGCTCGTAATGCGGCCGGAGACGTTCGCCGTGATCTTGGCTTCCTGCTGGGCCTCTACGAAGCCCGTGAACTCATGCGTGTCCGGCGTGTCCTGCCGTTTGACCTGCATGGATTTGACAGGTATCACGTTGCTCTTGGCCTGCTGTTTCTGTCCGCAGCCGGCGAAAGCCATCATGCCGGCAAGAGCCAGTGTCACAGCAATTCCTTTGCTCCACTTGCTGTTCCGAATGCTTAGCATATAACAGTCCTCCCTGAATTGAAAACCGCTGCGGCGGGCTCCTCATTCCCGCCGTACGGAATCGAAAGCTATATCATGAGGGACGCGCCGGAGGCGATAATTCCCTACATTGACATATTGGTAATTATACTGGATAAAGGAGCAAAACGCAACCAAGATTATCCGCATTTATGCTTCAAATTCTCCGTTTTTCTTTCACTTTCTCCGATTTTTAAAAAAGTCTGACTGGACAGTCAGTTTAGCGGATATTTTACAGTTTTGCCACATTTTTTGACATATAGCCAAAAAGAAGGCGGAACCGCCGGTTCCGCCTTCTTTCATATCAATATTTTGTTCTTCCTCAGGATTCGAATAACGCCGCGTCCTTCACGAAATTGTCCAGGTCTTCCTCGTCGACGGATGCACGGTGGATGGCTTCTTCATCCTGGAAACCGGCTTCGAGGATCCGGTCCGTGAACACGACCTGGTTCCCTTCCCGGAACCAGTGCGCCGGTTCCGCCGTTTCGAAGGCGTTTTTCGGTTTGCCGGTCAGGTTGATGATTTTCCGGAAGTCCGGGTTCTGGATATCGTACGCGTCCGCCAGGGACACTTCGGCCCCGGTCCGCATATCGAAATTGAAGATACGGCGGGCCACGCCGTCATCGGGCAGGCGCCGGCCGGCCTCGATGCACAGCAGGTTCTTGCCGGCGAACTTCACCTGGTACGACCGTTCCCCGTCGGCACGGCCTTCGTGCAGCCAGCTGTCCAGCACGCTGTTGACACGGTTCTGCACGTCCGGATTGCCGCTCACGGACACGACGGGCCACTGGATGACCCGTTCGCCGACCCAGGCCGTCTGCGGATAAAGGCGCCAGTCACCGGCTGCCGCGGTCTGCACCAGCATATCCGCCGACTCCGCCTTGCTGCGGGGGGCGGGCTGCCAGGACACATCGGCCGGAGTCCAGGAACCGTCTTCCCCGCCGGACCAGCGCACGCGGATCGTGCCCAGGGCGGATTTCTTGTCCGCCGCCAGCACATCCTGCGTCGTAAACAACTGGCCGAGCCAGGCCGACAGCGACTTGATGGGCGTCACATGGGGATGCAGGTAGGAGCGGGCAATCTTCCCGTCGTCGCCGTATACACCCAGCACGTTCTCCGCCCGGCCCGTAAACTGCAGGGCCGACGTCACGGTGCGGCCGGGAATCTTCACGGTCACGCGGTACCGGTAATCCGGCAGGTAGGCCGCCTCGGCGGTGATGCCCAGACTGTCCACGCCCGTAAATTCCACTTTCGCCTTCTTCGGCTGCGTAAAGTTGAGCAGGCGGCCGTCCACGGCGCCGTCCTTGCCGCCCCGCCCCGCGAGGAGCAGGATGCGGTCGTAGCCGTCGTCCTTCGCCTGCATCTGTTTTTGTTCCTTGACGAAGAGCTCGTCCATGGCCTTCTGCGATTCCTTCTGCAGACGGGCCATTTCCTTGTCCATGGCGTCCATGCGTTCCTGGAACGCCTGCTGGTCCTTCATCATATCTTTCAGGAAGGCCTTCTGCTCTTCCGTCATGATATCCTGCATATCCTCGAGCAGGGACTGCTGCGACCGTTCCATGGCCTTTTGCCGTTCCCGGATCAGCGTATCCATATCCGTCTCGTTCCGGGTCGACACCATGGTTTCGCCCTTTTTGCGGGCCGGTTTGGCCGCCTTCCCGTCCGTATCACCGGCCTTCGCTTCGACCTTCCCTTCGGCTTTCGCCTCCGCCGCGGCCCCGCTCTTCGCCGCGCCGGCATCTTCCGCCGTCTTCCCGGCAGCCGCCTTCAACGCCGCTTCGTCCTTTGCCGCCGCTTTCCGGTCGGCCGCTTCCATGGCCTTGCGGGACGGCACACTGCGCAGCAGGCAGTTGTACCCGCCGTTCAGGTCCGGGTTCCAGACTCCCAGCATATCGCCCTTGGCGTTGCGCACCACCACCAGCAGGTGCTGGTAATAGTTGCTGTCGCCGGGCATTTTGTCGCCCTGCAGTTCCACCGTTTCCGCCGCGCTGTCGCCGGTCACGTTGGCCTCCACGGAAGCCAGCGTCGCCGCGAACGCCTGGGACACCGGTGCCTGCAGTAAAAAGGCGGCACTCATCGTCAATGCAAGTTTCTTCCACATAAGCAATTTGATTACCTCGATGTAAAAACTGACGGACTTGTTAGTCCATTACTATTTTATTATAGCAACTTTGCCATTGCATTTGTGAAAAATCTTGTACGAGATTGTTACAAAAGTGTAACAAAAAAAGACGGCCCGCAACGAAATTTGCGGACCGCCGGGCCGATACATCGGGCCTTACAGGCTGGAAAAATACGGAAGGAAGCGCATGCAGGCATAGCACACAAGGGCCGTCATGATGACGTTCAGGAGGGTCAGTTTGATGCCCTCCCGGATCTGGACGCCCGCGTCGAGGCCGAAGGAGACGGGAATCGCGCGGGTCGAGACCGGCAGCACGTAGGCGCAGCTCTGGGCCACGATGGTGCACAGCACATACGGAATGGGGTTCAGGGACAGGGCCTGGCAGATGCTCGTCACGACGGGAATCGAGATGGATGCCGCCGCCGTGTTGCTCGAAATTTCGGCCATAAGGGTCGTAAAGGCCGCGAACACGAGGAGCGTCCCGATGCCGCCGTCCAGGTGCAGGCCGGCGATGAGGACCGCCAGTCTGCCCACAGCGCCGGTCTGGATGATCATCTGGCCCAGGGCGATGCCGCTGGCGAACAGGAAATACATGCCCCACATGGCGTGGCTTTCGGCGTATTTCCAGTTCAGCATGACCTGGCCCTTTTCATCCTTCAGGACGAAGGTCAACAGGCCGAGCAGCAGGAAGCAGTAAGCCGGTTTCATGGCCGGCAGGATGCCCGCGAACAGGGGCCGCGCAAAGGCCAGGATGGTGGCCAGGACGAAGAGCGTCAGGGCGATTTTTTCCCCTTTCTTCATGGGGCCGAATTTCGCGTAGGTCTGACGGAAGAATTCGCGGCTGCCGTTCAGTTCCTTCGCCGGCAGTTTCAGACGCCACAAAAAGAACAGGTTCAGGAGGAACACGCAGGCCAGGATCGGCAGGAACCGCACGACCCAGTCCAGGTACATGAACTCGTGGCCCGTCATCTTTTCAATGTAGCTGATGGCCACCAGGTTGGCACTGCTGCCGATGGGCGACCCGAAACCGCCGAAGCCGGAGCCCCAGCCGATGGCCAGGAAAATGGGCACGGCGAGCATACTCTTCTGGATATCCTTTTCCCCGACGAAATGGAACATGGCGACGGCGATGGGGCAGAAGATTTCCGCCACCACCACGTTCGGCAGGAAAATGGACAGGCCCGCCGACGCCAGCAGCCAGACGAAGATCTGCTGCTTCATGGACGGCCCGATGGCGCACAGCGCCTTGACCGACACGCGCTTGTCGAGCCCCGTCAGGGTCCAGGTCATGCAGATCATGTCCGACCCCAGAAGCAGGACCACGATTTCCGAAAAATACTTGCTGATGACGACGCTGTTCGGCACCAGGGCGAACCAGGCGTTGATGACGATGGGCAGCAGCGACGTCACGGAAATGGAGACGGGCCGGAAAATCCACCACGCCGCCATCCAGACCGCCGTCGCCAGGGCCGTGGCGCCCTTGAAGCCGAAGGAATCGCGCAGCAGCACGATGGTCAGCGCGAACAGCACCGGGCCGGACAGCAGCTGCACCGTTCTTTTGTTCATGAGGATCACTCCTTCCTTGCAGCTTCATTATACCGCTTTACATTATCGAAATAAAACTGTTATAATTTGTTTATATTACAGTGCTTTTATTGTATAAGATGTCCCGGACCACCGCATCCGGAAATTTTCCGAAAGAAGGCATACCATGAACTTCCTGACAATGGACTACTTTACGGCCCTGGCGGAAGAGCGCAACTTCACCCACGCCGCCATGCGCCTGCACATCACGCAGCAGACCCTGAGCGCCCACATCGCCGCCCTGGAAAAAGAGGTCGGCGCGCCCCTCTTCGTGCGCCACGTGCCCCTGGAACTGACCTATGCCGGCCAGGTCTTCTACCGCTATGCCGTCGCCATCCAGAAAGACTACCGCAGCCTGCGCCAGACCCTGGCCGGCGTGACGGACCAGGAAATCGGGGAAATCCGCATCGGCACGGCCGCCACCCGGGAACGCCTCATCCTGCCCGACCTATTGGCCGCCTTCCAGAAACAGTACCCGCGCATCCGCTTCCTTTTGACCGAAGGCTCGAACCTGAACCTGCGCCAGCGCCTCCTGGACGGCCAGATCGACCTGGCCATCGCCCTCTTCGGCAAATCCGTCCCGGGCCTGGAACTGCATCCTTTTTATAAGGAAAAGATCGTCCTCGTCTGCCCCGCCTCCCTGTGGGAAAAAGGCGCTCCCGAAGCCGGTCTCCGGTTGGAAACGAAGGCCGTTTCCGACACACCGGCCTGGCGGACCTTCCTGCAGCAGTGCCCCGTGCTCCTCAACGCCGATACCAACATCGCCGGCCAGACCGCCCGCCGCCTGTTCTCCCGCTGCGGCGTCCAGCCGGACATCCGCATCGAATCCAACAACCTGGAAACGCTCCTTTCCCTCTGCGTCCTCGGCACAGGCGCCATGTTCAGTCCCGACAACCTCGTCGCGCGGCTCCTGCAGCCCGGTGAAGCGCGGCGCGTCCGCATCTTCGGCCTGCCCGACGCCTCCTACACCATCTCTTTCGGCTGCAAGCGGCACCGCGACCGGTGGATCATGCTGGATAAGTTCATGGAGTTCGCGAGAAAGGAAATGCAGCCGGTGGTTTAAGGTTTATTTAGGGGTTGTCAAGGAATCTTTAAGCCCGGCCAACATAAAAACCCCATGACAGCAATCCATGCGGATTGCTGTGTCATGGGGTTATTTTATGCATCGATGAACTTCCGGTCATTCCTGGCGCGGCGGCACCGCCGTCACCCACTGCCGTTGCTGTTCGCCTTTTTTGAACAGGTGGGCGTCGAACCAGGAGTAGTAGAACCGCTCGGCGGAAACGAGGTTGTACCCGTCCTGCAGGTGGTCCGTGGTATCGTAGGGATCGGCGAGGATCAGGACGTCGTTGGCATCCTTGTCGTCGCCCATGGTGTCATAGCCGATAATGACGCGCCAGTGGCCGCCCCAGTCGATGTTTTCCACCATAATGGGCGTGCCGGCCTTCAGGTTTTTCAGGACGAAGGCCCGGAAGGCTTCAAAGTCCTTGGGCGAGCCGTCCTTGAGGGCATTGTGGACGGTCCAGCCTTTCTGTTCAAAGTACCGGGACATGTTGCGCGTGTTGGTGCCGGGATCCTTCATGGACGCCGTGTGGGTATTCATGACTTTGGCGATGGCCAGTTCGTCGTCCGGCGCCGTACCCAGGAAATGGGTCATCACGGTCCAGGCCGCGGCCGGGCCGCAGGTGTATTCCGTATGCTGCTGCGTGGTCTTGTATTGTTCCAGGATGGTCAGGGAGCCGCCGTTCTTGAGGTGATACACATCGACGTGCTTGAAGTACGGCGAGTCTTTCACATCGGCCTGGTGCAGGACGGCATTGGCACCGCCGCCATCCTGCTGCAGGACGGCGATGATGCTGTTGGTCAAGCTCGTCAGCGGGCCCGCTTCTTCCGCATCGGCATGCTGCAGTATGTTGAGGCCTGTCACAATCATGGCAAGGGCCACGGGCAGGACCACGTATTTAAGCTTGTGGGTCATCTCCGGTTCCTCCTTTATGCAGCTCCCGGTCCAGTTTGTGCCGGAGCAGTTCTTTCAGGGCTTCCGCGTCGTTGGCAGCGCTGCCGTTCTGCACACGCCGCAGCAGGTACTGCAGGGCTTCGCCCACCGTCAGGGGACTTTGCGGAGGCAGAAGTCCCTGGACATCTTTTCCGGAAAGGGCCAGGTCGCCGGTGTGGACCGGCACTTCGGTGGCGGCGATGTGCACGACCTCGCGGGCGAGGGCGCGGCCGTCGTCGAAGACGGGGTCGTGGCGGATGCCGGACCAGGTAGCACCCATGTCGGCGAGGAAGACGGCGGCTACCTGGGCGTAGGCTTCGGCGAGCTCGGCTTCGCTGCGGAAACGGCCGCTGGCGGCTTCGCTGCGCACCCAGCGGTACAGGGTGTTCTTTTTGGCGATAAGCATGGGGGCAAAGCGCATGTGGTTGGCAATGAGCCACACGGCGCGTTTCACGAAGGGACGGGCGTAGCCGAGGCGCGGGAAGATTCCCTGGGCCAGTTTGGCGCTCTCCTTTTCGTGGCCGTGGTCACTGGGCTGCCCCTCCTTGTTGACGCCCCGCACGCCGGGCAGGCCTTTGGCCACATCGTGCAGGAGCAGGGCCCAGCGCAGGATCAGGTCGCGCGGGCCGTTGTCCACGGCCTGCAGCGTATGTTCCCAGACATCGTAGCAATGGTAGCGGGGGTTCTGGTGCAGATTGACCAGGTGGCGCAGTTCCGGCAGGACGGGCACGTACGTGTCCTGCCCGCGCTCGCGGACGCGGCAGGAGCAATCCGCCAGGCCGGTGGCCAGGTACAGCATAAGGCCTTTGCCGGCCGCCCGGGACGTGAGCATCTTCTCCAGCTCCGTCCGGACCCGCTCCAGGGAGAGTTCCTTACAGCGCGAGGTATCAAACACATAGCGTTTGCGGAGAAAATAGGGTGTGCCGGGCATGCCGAAACCATAGGGCGTACCGTGCTCCGCTTCGAAGGCCGCCGCTTCGGCGGCGCCGCGGCGCAGGTTGTCTTCCAGGGACCGGGCGGGATCGTAGTCCCAGCGCACGTCGTCCGGTGTGTCGCTGCCTTCTACGTACGTAAAGTCGAGCTGGGCGACGAACCGGCAGGCCCGGTACATGCGCAGGGCGTCTTCGGCGTAGCGCCGGCGCGGGTCGCCGACAGTGCGCAGAATGCGCCGTTTCAGGTCTTCCTGGCCGCCGTAGTAGTCGTAGACCCGGCCGTCCAGGTCCATGGCCATGGCGTTTACCGTAAAATCGCGGCGGGACAGGTCGTCCCGCAGGTTGTCGCAGAACCAGACTTCGGCGGGCCGGTGGACGTCCGTGCTGTAGCGTTCGCCGCGGAAAGTCGCCACTTCGGTGCCGTGGCCGTCCACGACGACCACGACGACGCCCATGTTCTGGCCCAGCTTGTCCACGATCTTCCAGCCTTTGCGGCTGGCAATTTCGCAGACCTGTTCCGGCCGGGCGGACGTCGTCACATCGAAATCGCCCGGCGTCTGGCCGGAAAGCAGGTCCCGCACGGCGCCGCCCACGACGTAGGCTTCGTAACCCGCGGCCGTCAGGGCCGACAGGATCTGCACAATATACGGTGGGAACCGGTTGGACATGACGGTCTGCTTCCTTTCCGCGGTCTGCACACAACTGCCGCTTCGTACAATCAAACAGGCCCCCGGACATCGCCCGGGGGCCTGTACCTGATTCTATTGTAATACATTTCCGGGTGGGAAGGCAATTCCCTATTTGGCGTCCAGCACCGCCTGTGCCACCAGTTCGCCCAGTTTCGCCGTGTTGACCTTCGTCAGGCCCGCACCGGCCAGGTCCGGCGTGCGGAACCCGTCGGCATAGACCTTGTCGACCGCCGCTTCGATGGCGTCGGCCGCTTCCGGTTTGTCCAGGGAATAGCGGAACATCATGGCCGCCGACAGGATGGTGCCCGTCGGGTTGGCGATGCCCTGCCCGGCGATATCCGGCGCACTGCCGTGAATCGGCTCGTAGAGGCCCGTGCCGTCGCCGAGGCTGGCGCTGGGCAAGAGGCCGATGGAACCGCCCAGGACGGACGCTTCATCGGATAAGATGTCGCCGAAAATGTTGTTCGTCAAAATGACGTCGAACTGGGCGGGATTGAGGACGAGCTGCATGGCGCAGTTGTCCACGTAAAAATGGTTCAGTTCCACGTCGGGATAGTCCTTTTCCTGCATTTCCGTCACAATGCGGCGCCACATGCGCGATTCGGCCAGCACGTTCGCCTTGTCGACGGACGATACCTTGCCGCGGCGCTTCTTCGCCGCTTCGAAGGCCTTGCGGGCAATGCGTTCCACTTCGGGACGGGTGTAGAGGTCCACGTCGGACGCCGTTTCCACGCCGTTCACGAGGGCCGCCTCATTGTGGGTGCCGAAATAGATGCCGCCCGTCAGTTCGCGGACGATGAGCAGGTCCGTGCCGGCCACGCGGTCCTCCTTCAGCGGGGACAGGTGGGTCGTGAAACGGCTGACCTTCATGGGACGCAGGTTGCAGTACAGACCCAGGGATTTACGGATGCGCAGCAGGCCTTTTTCGGGGCGGATGGACGGGTCCACATGGTCCCATTTCGGGCCGCCGACGGCACCGAGCATGACGGCGTCCGCCGCGTGGGCAGCCTTTTCCGTCACTTCCGGAAAGGGGTCGCCGTAGGCGTCGATGGCGCAGCCGCCCAGCAGCTGCTTATCGTATTCCAGGGTAAAGCCGAACTTTTTGGCTGCCGCGTCCATGACGCTGACCGTGGCATCCATGATCTCCGGGCCAATTCCGTCGCCCGGCAGCAACACAATCTTCATGAATGGATCCTCCCTTACTTTTTCAACTGGCTCTTGACGTAGTTCACCAGGCCGCCTGCCTCGCCGATATGGCGGCAGAAATCGGGCAGCGGTTTCGTCTTGATGGTGATACCCTTGTTCTTCACCACGACCGTGCCGGTCTGCGTGTCCACTTCGACATCGTCGCCGGCCTCGATCTGTTCGACCTCGTTCCCGATTTCCAGGACCGGCAGGCCGATGTTGATGGCATTGCGGTAAAAGATACGGGCGAAACTGTCCGCCACGATGCACTTGACGCCCTTCACCTTGAGGACGACGGGCGCGTGCTCCCGGGAGGAGCCGCAGCCGAAGTTCTTGCCGGCCACGATGACATCACCGGGTTTTACGTTCGGCGCGAACGAGGTATCGATATCTTCCATGGCGTGTTCCGCCAGTTCCTTGAAGTCTGCAATGTTCAGATAGCGGGCCGGAATGATGACATCCGTGTCCACGTGGTCTCCATAACGCCAGATCTTGCTCATTTTCCCAGCACCTCCTCTGCCGAAGCGATATAGCCTTTCACGGCGCTGGCCGCCGCGGTGTAGGGGCTGGCCAGGTAGACTTCGCTGTCCACGTGTCCCATGCGGCCGCGGAAATTGCGGTTCGTCGTGGAAACGCAGCGCTCGCCTGCCGCCAGGATGCCCATGTAGCCGCCCAGGCAGGGACCGCACGTCGGCGTCGAAACGGCCGCGTTGGCCTTGATGAAGGTGTCGATATAGCCGAGGCGGATGGCCTCTTCGTAAATTTCCTGCGTGGCCGGGATGATGATGCAGCGCACATGGTCGCAAACTTTATGGTCCTTCAGCACTTCGGCGGCCTGGGCCAGGTCTTCCAGCCGGCCGTTCGTGCAGGACCCGATGACGACCTGGTCGATGACGATGTCATGGGATTCGCTGACGGGGTGCGTGTTTTCCGGCAGGTGCGGATAGGCCGTGACCGGCACCAGTTTGCTCAAATCAATCCGGACCGTCCGCACGTAATGGGCGTCCGGATCGGGTTCCACGGCTTTCCACGGACGGGTGACGCGGCCCTTCAGGAAGGCTTCCGTCTTGTCGTCCACGGGGAAGATGCCGTTCTTGCCGCCGGCCTCGATGGCCATGTTGCAGATGGTGAAGCGGTCGGACATATCCAGTTCGTGAACGCCGGGTCCCGTGAATTCCAGGCTCTGGTAGCGGGCGCCGTCGACGCCGATCATGCCGATCAGTGTGAGGATCAGGTCTTTGCCCTTGACATACTTGGGCATCTTACCCGTCAATTCGACCTTGATGGCCGCAGGCACTTTGAACCAGGCCGTGCCGCTGGCCATGGCGCAGCCGATATCGGTCTGGCCCATGCCGGTGGACAGGGCGTTCAGGGCACCATAGGTGCAGGTGTGGGAGTCGGCGCCGACGATGATCTCACCGGGGGCGACGAGGCCCTTGTTCGGCAGCAGGGCGTGTTCGATGCCCATGCGGCCTACTTCGAAATAGTTCGTAATCTGATGCTTGCGGGCGAAATCGCGCATCTGCTTGCACAACGTGGCGGACTTGATATCCTTGCACGGCGAAAAATGGTCCGGCACCAGGGCGATTTTGTCCTTGTCGAAGACCGGCACTCCGATTTCATTGAACACGTTGATGGCGGGCGGTCCCGTAATGTCGTTCGCCAGCACCAGATCCACCTGGGAGACCAGCAGGTCCCCTTCTTCCACAAAAGGACGGCCGACATGGTTGGCCAGAATCTTCTGTGTCATCGTCATTCCCATAACAATACACTCTCCTTCTCTTGCGGGCAGTCCGTCTGCCCTGTGTTCACTCATAGAAAACGCCCCTGCCTGCTCTTGCAGACAGGGGCGAAAATTCGCGGTACCACCCTGGTTTATCACTTCATTGTGCACTGCTTGACGCGCTGCCACGGCAGCCGGTACTCTGTTCCCGGCCACGGCTCCCGGCCCAGATGACCACCCCTCCGCGGAAGCTTGCACCGGCCGCTTCCTCTCTTTGGCGGGTCGAAGATGGTCAATTTCCGTTCTTCGCCTTTCTTTGTCCCAATGCATCAGGACTACTGTTACATTATCGCAAATATTTGCTGACAAGTCAATATGAAGTGTAAATTTATTTGTGTAACGTTCGTTACAATAAGATGTACTTGCAGATGAAGATGACCGCCAAAACATACATCAGCGGGCTCACCCGTTTGGCATGGCCCGTGAGGGTGTTGATGATGGCGTAGGAAATGATGCCGAAGGAGATGCCTTCGGAAATGCTGTAAGCGAACGGCATGGCGATGATGCAGATATACGCCGGAATCGCTTCCGTCAGATTCGTGAAGTCGATCTTCGTGATGGACGAAACCATGAGGAATCCGACGATGACCAGGGCCGGAGCCGTGGCGAAAGCCGGAATGGCCATGAAGATCGGCGACAGGAACAGGGACAGGAAGAAGAGGACGGCGACGGTGACGCTCGTCAGGCCCGTGCGGCCGCCTTCGCTGACGCCCGAGGCGCTTTCGACGAAGGTCGTGACGGTGCTGGTGCCCATGAGGGAGCCGAGCACGGTGCCGCAGGCATCGGCCATGAGGGCGCCCTTGATGCGGGGCAGGGTCCCGTCCGGACGCAGCATGTCGGCTTTCGAGGCAACGCCCATCAGCGTGCCCAGCGTATCAAAGAGGTCGACGAAGAGGAAGGCCAGGACGACGACCAGGAAATCCAGGGACGCCACCCGGGACAGATCCAGTTTCAGGAAGATCGGCGACGGATCAGCCGGCAGGAACGAAGCCAGGCCGGCGGAGAAGTTCGGCAGCACGCTGAACATACCCAGTTTCGGGTTGGGCACATAGAGGCCCGTCAGCTCGCACACGACGCCCAGCAGCCAGGTCAGCAGGATACCCCACAGGATATTGCCCTTGATGTTCTTGGCCATCATGATGCCCGTGGCCAGGATGCCGATCAGGGACAGGACGACCGTGATGCCGACGCTGTGGAACGTGCCGCCCAGCAGGGACTGCTTAAAGGAGAACAGGGCGATCTTCGTCGCCGGGTTCGCCACGATGACATGGGCGTTGAACAGGCCGATGAGGGCGATGAACAAGCCGATGCCGACGGACACGGCCTGCTTCATGCTCAACGGAATCGTGTTGAAGATGGCCTGCCGGATATTGGTCAGGGACATGACGATGAAGATGATGCCTTCCACGAAGACCGCGGCCAGGGCCATTTCCCAGGAATAGCCCATCTGCTTGACGACGGTGAAGGCGAAATAGGCGTTCAGGCCCATGCCGGCGGACAAGGCGAACGGATAGTTGGCAAAGGCCGCCATCATCAGGGTCGCCAGGCACGAAGCCAGCGCCGTGACGGTGAGCAGGGCCCCCTTATCCATGCCGGTGACGCTCAGAATCGACGGGTTGACGGCCAGGATATAGGCCATGGTCATGAACGTCGTCAGACCGGCCATCAGTTCCGTACGGACCGTTGTCCCGTTTTCCTTCAAATGAAATACCCTCTCTAAGATACCCTCTTGCATGATGGACCTCCCTCAGTATGCGGTGTGCCACGGCGGCACAAAAAATTATACCTAATTATATCATATGGCGCCCTCCTTGGGCAGATGTATTTCCCGTCCCGCCGCAAAATTCTCCGTTCCGGACCCTTGGAACGTGCAAAAAAAAACCGGCAGAAACCTGCCGGTATGTACCTGCATCGTGAAACACAGACACGTGAAAAGAAAACAAGATATAGGATTATAAGGGAAAGAGAGTTATATTGATGAGGACCGTGCACCGGGCACAGCCCGCATTTGGCTGTTTTACCGCAGCGGCAGAATCGGCTACGATTTTTGTAGGGATTCACACTGCTAGGCTTAGTATAACAGATTCCGCCGGGAAATGCACGGAAAAGTTTGTGAATTTACTGTGTATTTCCCAACCCGGCCCCGGGGGGCCGGCCGGATACCTTGCGCTGCCGTCACATGCGGATATTGGCCGCCTTGGTGATGCCTTCGAAAGCCTGGATTGTGTGCAGCGTCGTCGGATCGACCGCGCTGTCGACGGTCATGAGCATCATGGCCACATCGTTCTTGGCGTTGCGGCTGACCTGCATGTTGCCGATGTTGACGTTTTCCGCGCCGAGCACCGTGCCGATGCGGCCGATCATGCCCGGTTTATCGACGTTGTTGATGCCGAGCATGTACGGTGCCGGTTCGCAGTCGAACTGGTAGCCGTCGATATCCTTGATGCGGATGGCGCCTTCCGGCGTCGTATTGCCCGCCACGGTGAACTTGCCGCTCTTCGTGTAGATGTTGACGCGGAGCAGGTTGACCGTGCCGGATTCCTTGCTTTCCACGACTTCCACGCCGCGGCCGTTGGCCGTGATCATGGCATTGACGTAATTGACGCGTTCCTTCAGGACCGGTTCGAAAACGCCCTTGAGGACGGCGCGGGTGATCATGTTCGTCTCCATTTCGGCCATGGCGCCGCTGTAGATGACTTCCACCTTGTTGATGGCCTCATGCTGCAGCTGGTAATACAGTTTGCCCAGGTCCTCGGCCAGGGTCATCTGCACCTTCACGGCGTCCAGCTCGCTGGCCGGCAGGGCCGGCAGGTTGACGGCGTTGGCCACGATTTCGCCGTGCAGGGCCGCAATGACTTCTTCCGCAATGGCGAGGCCCACGTTGTCCTGTGCCTCGTACGTGTCGGCGCCCAGATGCGGCGTCAGGACACACTGCGGCAGGTCGATCAGCGGGGAAATGGGTTTCGGTTCGTCCACGAGCACGTCGATACCGGCGCTGGCCACAATGCCTTCCTTGATGGCGCGGGCCAGGTCCTGCTCATTGTACAGGCCGCCGCGGGCGCAGTTCACGACGCGGACGCCCTTCTTGCACTTGAGCCATTCCTTGTAGGTGATCATGTTCATGGTCTCTTCGGTCTTCGGCGTATGGATGCTGATGACATCGGCGTCCTTCAGCAGTTCGTCCAGGGTCTCGCACTTGCGGGCGTTGTATTTCTTGAAGCGCGCATCGGCAATGTACGGATCATAGGCGATGATCTTCATGCCGAACGCCTGCATACGCGTGGACAACAGGCCGCCGATACGGCCGAGGCCGATGATGCCCAGCGTCTTGCCGTACAGTTCCATGCCCTTCAGGCCGTCGCGGTCCCACTTGCGGCTCTCAATCATCTTATGGGCGCGCACCGTGTTGCGGCACGAAGCCAGCAGCAGGCCGATGGTGTGCTCGCAGGCCGAAATGATGTTGGATTCCGGCGTGTTCACGACGATGATGCCGCGCTGCGTGGCGCCTTCCATTTCAATGTTGTCGACGCCGTTGCCGGCGCGGCCCACGACCTTCAGGTTCGTGGCATGTTCATAAAATTCCTCATTGATTTTCGTGACAGAACGGACGACGATGGCGTCGTAATCCGGAATGATCTGCAGCAGTTCTTCCCGCGGCAGGTTCAGCTTCACGTCGACCTGGAAATCCTGCTGGGCCTGGAGCTTTGCCACACCCTTGTCCGAAATGCGTTCCGTTACCAATACTTTGTACATGATATGCTGCCTCCTCGCGATTTCCGTCCGCCGGTCTGCCCGCCGGACCACTGAAGGACGGGGCAGCTAAAAAGGCTCCCGTCCCGATAAGGACGAGAGCCTCAATTCGTCTGAATCAACGCCGGGAACCGTCCCGGCCTGCCCACGTGGTGCCACCTTAGTTCGCCGACAGCTGCCTGCCGGCCTCATTTCCGGTATATCGGCCGGTGCCCGGCCAGGTTGTTACCCCTGGCTCCTCCGGAGCGGAATTCGATCTGCGGCCGGACGGTTTGCACTGACCACCGTCTCCCTGAACGACCTACGGTCTACTTTTCTCCTTCACGGGATTGTGTTTTTCGTTTATACATGCAATTATAGGACCCTTTGCACGGAATGTCAAAGGGCAGTTGTGTCACCTTTGAAACAGAACAGGGCGATTCTTCGCCTTTTTTTCAAAAAGATGTACCAGTCCGCCCGGCGCAAAGGCCCCGTCAGATGGCGACATCGATCTTGGCGCTCACGCCGACGCCCTGGATGCGGGTGCAGTTCGACGGGTCGAGGGAATCAACGGGAATCAGGGCCTGGATGCGGAACGTACGGTTCAGGAACTCCCCTTCGACGGCCAGGGCGCCCTTGCATTGCTCCACCTTCGAAACGGGACCGCTGATCTGCGCCGCGCCCACGTAACCCTTGGTGCCTACGGCGATGATGGGCACGACCTTCGTGGCATACTCCTGGCTGATGGGGTATTTCGACGTCAGTTTATTGATGAACGTGTTGATCTGGTCCGCGTATGTATCCACCAGATAGACGATGCCGCCGGTCTTCACGACGGACCCGATGGTACCCAGCACGCCGCCGGCCTGTACCGTCGCCAGCGGCAGGGCGCTGCCTGCCAGATAGCCGCACAAAGCGGCAGCCGCAATCCATTTCTTTTTCATGGAAATACCTCCTTTACATCGAACATACCTGTGATATAATAATTTTAAATAAACGATTAATTAATGTCAAACGAACTATTTGTGTCGTGCCATGACAAGACATCTTGGGTTGGGGGGAAATTCAAATGGCAAAGAACGATGTCCAGGGACCGGACACAACAGAAAAGATCCTGCAGGCGGCAACGCAGCTGTTTGCGGAAAACAACTACGAAGCGGTCTCCATCAAGACGATTGCCGCGGCGGCACACGTCAACAGCGCGCTCATCAGCTACCATTTCGGCGGCAAGCGCCAGCTGTACGAAGCCGTCCTGAAAGCGCAGATCGATATCTTCAACAACAGCATCCTGCGGACGCGCAACTCCCGGCTGACGGGGCTGCAGCGCATCCGGCAGCTCATGGACGAGCAGGCGAAGACCCATCTGCAGGATAACAGAAGCATGCGCGTCATCTACCGCGAACTGCTGATGCCGACCAAGGAAAGCGAGCAGAAGTTCGGCACCGCCATCTACGCGTTCTACGACCATATGGCCGCGCTCTTCGACCAGGCCAAGGCGGACGGTTCCATCCGGCCCGACGTGGATAATTACGCCGCTGCCTTCACCCTGCTCTCCATCCTGGCATTTTACCTGATGACCTATCAGTACAATCCGCATGAACGGCGCCTGAAGGGCACCAACGATTTCGAGCGCGTCCGCAGCACCTACATGACCTATCTGCGGTCGCTGCTGACAGGAAAGGAGAAGCTGGAACCATGAAACTTCCGTCGGTCAAACTGACCCGTACTCATTATATCATACTGGGGGTCGTCGTCGTATTGTTCGTCCTCTGGCGCGTGTACGCCACCCTGTTCCCGGACATCAAGGACGAGCGCATGGTTCCCGTGGTGCGCACCATCACCGTCGGCGAAACCTCGACGGACAACAAGGCCGTCTATCCCGGCACGGTGCGCGGTAAATACGAAAGCAGCCTGGCCTTCCAGGTATCCGGCAAAATCATCCGCCGCAACGTCAATGTAGGCGATACGGTCCGCGCCGGCCAGGTGCTCATGGAAATCGACCCGAAGGACGTACGCCAGTCCCTGAACGCGGCCCAGGCCGCCTACAACTCGGCCCAGTCGAACTACAAGCTGGCCCGGGACAACTACGCCCGCTATGCATCCCTGTTTGAAAAAGGCGCCGTCAGCACCATGACGCGCGACCAATACAAGACCCAGTACGAAGCGGCCGAAGCGTCGCTCCGCAGCGCCGAGGCAAACCTGACCCAGGCACAGAACCAGATGGGCTACACGCAGCTCGTGTCCGACCACGACGGCAGTGTTTCGTCCCTGTCCGGCGAAGTGGGCCAGGTCGTGTCCGCCGGCACGCCGGTGGCGACGGTCGTCCAGTCCGGCAACCGGGAAATCCAGTTCTACGTACCGGAAAACCGTCTGGGCGAAGTCCATCCCGGCATGGACGCCACGGTCACCTTCTGGGCCCTCAACAACGTGACGGCCCACGGCACGGTCACGGAAATCGCCTCCATGGCGGACAGCGTGACCCGCACGTACCGCGTGCGCGTTGCCGTCGATAACTGGCCCGATGCCGCCAAACTGGGCATGACAGCCAAAGTGACCCTGGACACGGGCGTGGAAAGCGCCATCGTCATTCCGTCCAGCGCCATCTACCAGACGGGCAGCCAGCCCCAGGTCTGGGTCGTACGCGACCGGAAAGCCGTCAAGACCGACGTCACCGTAGCCGGTTACGAAGGCAGCAACGTCAAGATCTCTTCCGGCCTTGTCAAAGGGGACATCGTCGTCACGGGCGGTGCCAACAAGATTTCCGAAGGGGAAGAAGTCCAACTGGAAGGCAGTGAATTCAAATGAGCAGCAACTGGGCAGAATGGTCCATCAAGCATAAGCAGGTCGTCTACTTTTTCGCTGCCCTCGTCGCCGTCATGGGTATCATTTCCTATTTCACCCTGGGGCGGCAGGAAGACCCGAACTTCGCCGTCAAGCAGATGGTCATTTCGACCAGCTGGCCCGGCGCCACGGCCAAGCAGATGGAAATGCAGGTGACCGATAAAATCGAAAAAGTCGCCCAGACCGTGCCCGACGTGGACTATGTGACGAGTTACTCCCGTCCCGGTGTGTCCGTCGTCAACGTGTTCCTGAAGAATTCGACCTCCAGCGAACAGATGAAGGCCCGCTGGCAGGAAGTGCGCAACCTGGTTTCGGACAACAAGCGGAATCTGCCGTCCGACATCTACGGGCCGTACTTCGACGACCACTTCGACGATGTCTTTGGCAACGTCTATGCCATTACATCGGATAGTTTTTCGTACGAAGAAATGCGCCGCGTGGCCAGCAAAATCAAGGACATGTTCGTCCAGGTTCCCGACGTCAAGAAGGTCGAGCTGCTGGGCGTGCAGCCCGAAAAAGTCTATATCCAGGTCGACAACACGAAGCTGTCGGAACTGGGCCTGAGCGTCGACGACCTGGCCCGCGTGATTGCGGCGGAAACGTCCGTGACGCCGGCCGCCATGAAGCACGACGACACGCATAACACGTACCTGCGCCTCACGGGCATTCCCGACACGGTCAAGAACATCGAATCCCTGCCGGTCAGCGGCAACGGCCGCGTAATGCGCCTCGGCGACATCGCCGTCATCCAGCGCGGCTATGCGGATCCGGCGGAACCGAAAATGTATTTCAACGGCAAGCCCTGCATCGGCATCGCCATCTCCATGACCGACGGCGGCAACAACCTGCGCCTCGGGGAAAACCTGGACAAGAAGATCAAGGAAATCCGCGGCAAACTGCCGGTCGGGTTCGAGATCAGCCAGGTCCTGAACCAGCCCCAGGTCGTCAAGAACTCCATCAATGACTTCATGGAGAGCCTGCTGGAAGCCATCGCCATCGTCCTCGTCGTCAGCCTCATGACCCTGGGACGCAAGAGCGGCTACGTCATTTCGTGCTGCATTCCTCTGGTACTGACGTGCAGCATGGTGGGCATGTACCTGCTCGGCATCGACCTGCACAAGGTGTCCCTGGGCGCCCTGGTCATCGCGCTGGGCATGCTCGTCGATGACTCCGTCGTCGTCGTCGAGATGATAGAAAACAAGATAAACGAAGGCTGGGACCGCATCAAAGCCTGTTCCTTCGCCTTTGAAAGCTGTTCCAAGCCGCTGCTGACAGGCACCATGATCACCTGCTCCAGCTTCATGCCTATCGCCTTCGCCAAATCGAACGTCGGCGAATACGCGGGCAGCCTCTTCGCCGTCATCACGGTCACCCTCATGTCGAGCTGGTTCATTGCCGCCACCGTCGCCCCGACCCTGGCCTACCAGTGGATTGTGCCGACCAACCAGGGGGCCGCGGCCGGCAAAAAGATCGCCCCCGAAGACAACCCTCTGTACCAGAAACCATTCTACAAGAAATTCCGTACAGTGCTGCGCTGGGCCCTGGAACACCGCAAGACCGTCATCGCCGGTGCCATCGCCGTGTTCTGCGCCTTCCTGCTGCTGGGCACCAAACTGACACAGGAATTCTTCCCCGCCTCCGTGCGGCCGGAACTGCTGGTCGAACTGAACCTGCCCGAAGGATCCAGCCTCGCCGCCAGCGATAAAGTGGCCAAACAGCTGACGGACATCGTCCTCAAAGACAAAGATGTCGCCAGCGTCTCGACCTACGTCGGCAAATCGTGCCCCCGTTTCGTCCTCGTCCTCGACCCCGTCCTGCCGCGTAACAATTACGCCCAGCTCGTCGTCGTCGCCAAGGACATCGACGCCCGCAAGCGCATGGAAAAGAAGATCACGAAGATCGTGGAACAGCAGTTCCCCACGGTCCAGACCTATTCCCGCTCCATTCCGCTCGGCCCGCCGAGCCCCTACCCCGTCATGATCCGCGTCAGCGCCCCGACGGACGCTTTGGCCAAGGAGTACGCGGACAAGCTGAAACAGGTCATGATGGCCAACAAGAAGATCACCATGATCCGCTACGACTGGATGGAAAAGGCCCCGGCCCTCAAGGTCGAACTGGATGACGACAAACTGCGCCAGATGGGCCTGACACGGAAAACCGTTTCCTCCGCCCTGTACGCGGAAATCTCCGGTTACACCGTGAGCCAGTACTACGAAGGCGACCAGGCCATCGACATGGTCTTCCGCCTGAACCCCGTCGACCACTCCAGCATCGAGGAAGTCGGCAACCTGGCCATTCCTACGGCGAGAGGCGCCGTCCAGCTGAAACAGGTGGCCCACCTGAGCTATGTCAACGAAGACGGCATGATCTGGCGCCGCAACCTGAAACCGACCGTCACCGTCAACGCAGGTATCGTGTCCGGCGTCACCGGCAACGATGTCACCCACGAAATCCTGGACCAGTCCAAGACGCTCATCAAGAACCTGCCCGGCGGCGTGACCATTGAGCAGGACGGCTCCGCCGAAGACAGCGTCGAAGCGACGGAATCCATCATGAAGCCGGTGCCGGCCATGCTCGTCATCATGCTGGTACTGCTCATGATCATGCTGAAAGATGTCCGCAAGCTCTTCGTCGTCGTCTGCACGGCCCCCCTGGGCCTCATCGGCGTCATCCTGGGCCTGTTCCTCTTCAATACGCCCCTGAGCGTCATGGCCGAAATCGGCGCCCTGGCACTCGTCGGCACCATCATCCGTAACTCCACGGTCCTTGTGGACCAGATCGACCAGCACCTGGCCGACGGCATGACGCCTTACCAGGCCGTCGTGAGCTCGGTCATCGTCCGCTTCCGTCCCATCATGCTGACGGCCCTCACCACCGTCCTGGGCCTCATCCCCATGTTCCCCAGCGACTTCTGGCGCGGCCTCGCCATCGCCATGGCCGCAGGCCTGACCGTGGCCACCATGATCACCTTGGTCATCATGCCCGTGCTCTATTGCATGGTCTTCCATATTCCGAATGAAAACTGACCCCCCGGATCTCCCTGCTCCCGCACCCCCAACCCCGCGGAAGCAGGAAACCCAAAAGTCCCGCAGTCAGACTTTCCGTACGAACGGAAAGCTGTTGCGGGACTTTATTTTTCGGACAAATTAATCGGCAAAATACTGCAGCGCCAAGGCATACCCCTTCAGCCCCAGGCCGCAGATCTGACCCGTGCAGCCGGCCGTGGTCACGCAGTGGTGCCGGAATTCCTCGCGCTGGTGGATGTTGCTGATATGCACTTCCACCGCAGGCAGGTTCACGCCTTTCAGGGCGTCCAGGATGGCGATGCTGTAGTGCGTGTAGGCACCGGGATTCATAATGATGCCGTCTTTGGTGCCGTAGCATTCCTGGATCCAGGTCACGAGCTGTCCTTCGGAGTTGCTCTGTTTGATTTCCACGTCCAGGCCCAGTTTGGCCGCCGTGTCTTCAATGTAACGGCACAGATCGGCGTAAGTCGTGCTGCCGTAAATGTTCTTTTCGCGGATGCCGAGCAGGTTGATGTTCGGCCCGTTCAATACCAGGATCTTCTTCATTTCGATTCCTCCCTGATCTTGCGTCCCGCTTCCAGCAGGGCTTTCAATACATCTTTGCGCGTGCCCTTGTTGGGGACGGTGATGTCGGCGGCCTCTTCGTAGAGCCGGTGCCGCTGGTCGTACAGTTCATAGACGCGCCCCGTGCCGCCCTTCAGCAAAGGCCGGTAGGCCATGTCCACGTCGCTGACGATGTCATCGGGGTGCCGGTCCAGGTAGATGACGACGCCGTTCTCCTTCAAGGCGCGGATGTTCTCCGGCCGCAGAATCACGCCGCCGCCCATGGCGAGTACCTTTCCTTCCAGTCTGGCCAGGCGCCGCACCGTCGCCGTTTCGCATTGCCGGAACCAGTCCTCGCTGACGGCGAAAAGTTCCGGAATGGTCTTGCCCGTGTCTTTTTCGATTTCCGGGTCGGCGTCGATGAAATCCATCTGCAGCAGCTCCGCCAGGTAGCGCCCGAAGGTCGTTTTGCCGCAGCCGGGCATGCCGATCAACACAATGTTCTTCATGGTAACCTCACAATAAGCCGCGCACGCGGGCAGCCACTTCGTCAATCAGGCCGGCGTCGAGGGTGCGTCCCAGCCAGATTTCATCGGCCTTGACGGCCTGCGCGACGAGCATGTAGAGCCCGTTGACGGCCTTTTTTCCCTGGCTCCGGGCCAGTTTCATGAACTGCGTCTCCGCCGGGTTGTAGACAATGTCCACGGCGGCGCCGAAACGGTCCATGACGGCCGCATCCACCGGTGCCGCGTCCACTTTCGGGAACATGCCCACGGGCGTGCAGTTGACGAGCAGGTCGCCGTCCATCTGGCGCAGCTGGTCGTAATCGGCCATGGCGAAACGGCGGCGCAGGTCATCCGTCGCCGTTTCCGGATGGCGCGAAATGACATGGATGGAAGCCGCCCCTTCGTCCTGCAGGCATTGCAGAATGGCCCGCGAGGCCCCGCCCGTGCCGAGGACGCAGACCTTTTTGCCCCGCGGCAGAAGGCCGTTGTGTTCCAGCAGGCGGTAGAACCCGAAATAGTCCGTATTGTACCCTTCGGCCCGGTCCGGCTTGAACAAAACCGTATTGACGGCCCCGATGGCCGCCGCTTCGGGCGAAATCCAGTCCAGTTCCTTCATGACGGCCACTTTATGGGGAATCGTCACATTGACGCCCCGGTAGGACTGCCGCAGGGCACGCACCTTGGCCGGCAGCGCTTCCGCCGGCACCTCGATGCGCTCATACGTCAGTTCCAGGCCCAGCTTGTCCGCCACGGCCTCGTGAATCTGCGGCGAAATGCTGTGGCCCAGCTTCGCCCCCAGTAAACCCAGTCGGATCATTTGCGCACCTCACAACATGACATCTTCGTCGGACACGTAGTTGCCCAGAATCTTGCAGTAGGCACTGTGTTCGGCAATTTCCTGCAGGCCCTGGCGCACCTTGGGATCGTCCAGGTTGCCCGTCAGGTCGATATGGAAGAAGTACTCCCACGACCGCCCGTCAATGGGACGCGACTCCAGGTTCGTCATGTTCAGGCCGCAGGCATAAAAATGTCCCAGGACCTTGTACAGGGAACCTGGTTCGTGTTTCGTGGCGATGACCACGGTGATCTTGTTCGCGTCGGGACGGTGTTCCGGTTCGTCGGCAATGATGATGAACCGCGTCGTGTTCGCATTGTTGTAGTTGATGTTTTCCGCCAGCACCGTCAGGCCGTAGAGTTTCGCCGCCTGCCTGGACGCGATGGCGGCCTTGGTCTTGTCCCCGCTCTCGGCGACCATCTTCGCGCTCCGCGCCGTGTTGAAGAACGGCACGAACTCCATGGACGGGTGTTTGCGGAAGAAGGCCCGGGACTGCTCGAAGCCCTGGGGATGGGAATAGACCTTGCGGATGTCCTCCAGTGCCGCGCCCGGCAAGGCAAGCAGGTTCTGGTCCACCTTGATGCCTTTTTCGCCGACGATGTGGCAGTCATAGCGGCGGACCAGGTCGTAGACTTCCGTGATGCCGCCCGTGGACGAGTTTTCAATGGGCAGGACGCCGTACTTGATTTCGTGGTTCTTGACGGCCACGACGACATCCTCGAAATGGACATAGTTCATTTCGACCTTCGGCACGCCGGCGAAATAGTCTTCCAGGGCCTGGTGGCTGAAGGAGCCCTTCACGCCCTGGTAGCCTACGCGGATGGGGTCGCCGGCCTGCTCCCGTTTGCGGATGTTGTCCGCCAGGATATCGATCTGCAGGTTGCGGCTCACGGCCATGACCTTCTCCATGATCTCCTGCAGCTGGGGCGCATAGGCTTTGTCGTGCAGGCGCCCGACGGTCTTGGCGATGACCTTGAGTTCCCGTTCCCGGTCGAGGACGGGCATCTTGCGGGCATCTTTATAGGCAGCCACGTGGCGCACGGCGTTGAAGCGCGCTTCCAGTGTCTCCACCAGCGTGTTGTCGAGCCGGTCGATTTCCGCCCGCAGCTGTTCCAAATCCGGTTCCGTCATAATGTATCTCTGTCTCCTCTCTGACCGCACAGCAGCACGTCCCACAGCGTCCACGCCGTCACGGCCTCCAGGACCGGCACGGCACGGGGCACGATGCAGGGATCGTGGCGGCCTTTGATTTCCAGTACCGTATCGCGTCCTTCCGCCAGGTTCACCGTGCGCTGGGGGCGCGCGATGGACGGCGTCGGTTTGACGGCGGCGCGGAACACGACGGGCATGCCGTTCGTGATGCCGCCGGTGATGCCGCCGTTATGGTTGGTCAGGGTCTTCACGGTGCCGCCTTCGTAATGCATGGCATCGTTGGCCTGGCTGCCGCGCAGGGCGGCGATGCCGAAGCCGTCGCCGAACTCCAGGCCCTTCACGGCCGGCACGGAAAAGAGGGCGTGGGCCAGGCGGCTTTCCAGGGAATCGAAGAAGGGATCCCCCAGTCCGGCCGGCAGGCCCGTGACCATGACCTCCACCACACCGCCGACGCTGTCCAGGGCTTCCCGGGCAGCCAGGACGGCGGCTTCCATGCGCGGTGCCGCGTCCGCGTCCAGGGTGGGCAGCACGTGCGTCCGCAGGGCCAACAGGGTTTCCGCCTTCTCCCCCATGGGGTCGAAGGCCTTGTCCGTCACATCGGCCAGGCGGGCGATGTGGGCACCGATCAGGATGCCTTCCTTCGCCAGGACCGTCTTCGCCAGGGCGCCGGCCCACACGAGAGGTGCCGTCAGACGGCCGGAAAAGTGTCCGCCGCCGCGGTAGTCATTGTAACCGCGGTACTTGACCTTGCCGGCATAATCGGCATGGCCCGGACGCATGGTGTCCTTCAAAATGGAATAATCCTTCGAATGCTGGTCGCTGTTGGGAATCAGCACGCAGATCGGCGTTCCGGCAGCCCGGCCTTCGAAGACGCCGCTTTCGATGATAAAGGCGTCCGTCTCCTTGCGCTGCGTCGACATCAGGTTCTGTCCCGGCGCGCGCCGCGCCATTTCGGAACGGATGAAGTCCTCGTCCACAGGCGTACCCGCCGGCACGCCGTCCAGCACGAGGCCGATGCCCTTGCCGTGGGATTCGCCGAAAATGGTCAGCCGGACCGTTTCTCCGTATGTTGCGCTCATTTTCCTTCCTCCATCCCCCTGTATTTTCCACCTAACGCCCCGTAATCCGTCCAGAATCCGGGATAGGATTTCGTCACGCTCTCCCCGCCGCTGATTTCAACGGGTGCTTTGCAGCCCAGGGCAGCCACGGCGAGGCTCATGGCCACGCGGTGGTCGTTCCAGGATTGCGTCACGGCGCCGCCGGCCAGTCCGTCAGGACAGCCGTGGATGCGCAGCCCTTCCGGCTCCTCGTCCACCCGGGCGCCCAACTTGCCCAGTTCCGCCGCCATGGCGGCCAGGCGGTCGCATTCCTTGAGACGCAGGCGGCCCGCATGGACAATATGTGTCTCTCCGTCGGCCAGCGCTGCCGCGACGGACAGGACCGGCACCAGGTCCGGGCAGTCCGACGCATCGATGACCGTGCCGTGCAGACGGGCCGGACGGGCCGTGTAACAGCCGTCCTTTTCCGTAATGTCCGCCCCCATGCGGCGCAGAATCGCAAGCACAGCTTTGTCGCCCTGCCCGGAAGAACCGTCCAGGCCGGCGCAGGTGATGCCGTCCGGCGTGGCGCCGAGGCTGCCGGCCACGAGCCAGAAAGCCGCCTGGGACCAGTCCCCTTCGACGGCGACACGCGGCGCCGGAGCCCGGTAGGTCTGCCGGCCGGGAATATGGTAATGCAGGTCGTCCTGCTGCTCCACCGTAATCCCGAAGCGGCGGATGCTCTGCAGTGTCAGGCCGATGTAGCTCGCCGATTCCAGGGGTGGCACAATGGTCAGGTCCGAATCGCCGTCCAGCAGCGGCAGGGCGAACAAAAGGCCCGACACGAACTGGGAACTCACGTCGCCGGGAAGCACGTAATCTCCCGGCTGCAGGCGGCCATGCACCGTCAGGGGCAGATGACCGTCCGTTCCCGTCCGGTACGGCAGTCCCTGTTTAGCAAAAATATCGTAATAGGGCTGTTCCGGACGGGATACGAGTTTCCCGTGGCCCGTAAAGGTAAACGGAACGCCTGTCAGGGCAGCCAGGGGAATGAAGAAGCGCAGTGTCGAGCCCGATTCCCCGCAGTCCGCCGCGCGGGCGCCGTCCAGCTGTTTCCAGGCCCCGCCTTTTCCGTAGGTGAAGGCCTTGCGCCCCGCCGCGGCCGGTTCCGCCTCCGCTATGGGGACATCCAGGGCCGCCAGGCAGCGGTTCGTCGCCTCGATATCCTTCGACAGGGCGATGTTGTCCACCGTGCAGGTGCCTTCGGACAGGCCGGCGCAGATGCACAGGCGGTGGCCCATGCTCTTGGACGAGGGAACCGGCACCGTGCCGTGCAGGCGGGCCGGAATCACTTGGTAACGCGTCATGTCAGTCCTCCTTAGGCAGATAGGCCGCCAGGCCGCGGAACGCGACGGGGTGGCGGAAGCTGTCCCCGATGGCGTGCAGCACGATCAGCGTGATGTGGTCGCCCCGCTTCTTTTTATCCATGGCGATGGTCTGCAGGAAATCGGCAGAGGCCATCTTCACATCCGTCGGCAGGCTGTACTGCCGCAGCAGCGCCGCGATGCGGTCCGCCGTACCCCGTTCCGTCAGGCCCAGCTGCTCCGTCTGCCGCGTGAGCAGCACCATGCCGATGCCGACGGCTTCCCCGTGGGAATAGGTCTCGTAATGGAAGGTCTTTTCCACGGCGTGGCCCAGGGTGTGGCCAAAGTTAAGGAGCATGCGCTCCCCTTTTTCAAATTCATCGTGTTCCACGACACGGGCCTTATGGGCGCAGCAGCGCTCGATGATGTCGTCCGCCGCGTCCAGCAGTTCCGCATCGGAATGGATCCGGCCCAGGCGTTCGAACAGGTCCGCGTCGAAAATGCAGCCGTATTTGATCACCTCGGCCATGCCGTCGTGCAGGAACCGGGCCGGCAGGGTCCGCAGCAGGTCCGGGTCGATGTAGACCGCTTTCGGCTGCAAAAAGGCTCCCACGAGGTTCTTGCCGCAGGGCAGATCTACGGCCACCTTGCCGCCGACGCTGCTGTCCACCGCCGCCAGAAGCGACGTGGGCACCTGGATGAAAGCCACGCCCCGTAAAAACGTGGCCGCTGCCAGGCCCGCCATGTCGCCGGTCACGCCGCCGCCCAGGGCGAGGACCGCGTCGCTGCGGGTGACGCCGGCCTCTGCAAGGCCTTCATACAAATGGCCCAGGGTCGTCAGGTTCTTGCTTTCCTCGCCGGCGGGGAACGTCAGCACGGGCGCCTTGACGCCCGCTTCCGTCAGTCCCTTGCACAAGGCGCCGCTGTAAAGGGGTCCCACATTCGAATCGGTGATGACGGCGACGGTTTCCGCCTGCGGCAGCAGGGCGTGTACCTTCGCGCCGACCTGCGCCAGCAGGCCCTTCTCTATTTCAATGTCATAACTTCTGCTGCCCAGGGCAACCTGTACCTTACGCATCGTTCCACCTCGTTTGTCCGTCTTCGTGCCGCTCAATACAATTGACGGCGCCGCGGGCCCGCCTCTTTCAAAATGGCCTTGAGGGCCTCGCGGTCATTGTCAGCCACGGCCTTGTGCCAGCGGTCGAGCTGTTTCTGCAGTTTCTCGATTTCCGCCAGTACGTTTTCCCGGTTGGCCAGGAACAGGTCGCTCCACAGTTCCGGGTTGATGTCGGCGACGCGCGTCGCGTCCCGGAACCCGCCGGCGATGAAATACCTTGTATTCTCATTATACGACGAACTATTGACGAGGGAAACCGCCGTTATGTGCGGCAGGTCGCTCGTGTAGGCAATGATGCGGTCGTGTTCCTCCATGGTGACGGACACGGTACGGGCGCAGCCAAGGGCCTTGGCGAAAGCCTGCATCCAGGCGATGGCCGCCTTCGTGTTTTTCTCCGTCGGCACCAAAATATAGTTCGCGTTCCGGAAGATGGCCGCGTCGGACATGCCCAGGCCGCTGCCCTGGCGCCCCGCCATGGGGTGTCCCGAAAGGAACTCGCAGCCTTCCGGCAGCATGGCCTGGATGGCCGCAGGCAGGTGTCCCTTGACGCCGGTCGCATCCGTCAGGAGCATGCCCGGCCGGAAGTCCTGCCGGTGTTCCCGTACAAAGGCTTCCACGGCGCTCGGGTAGATGCAGAAGATGACCACGTCGGCCTCCGACAGGGAGGCCCCGCCGGGTTCCACGATGTCGTCGATCATGTTGGCGTTCAGGCACGCGTGGGCGATGCCGTGGCTGATGTCCGCGCCCAGGACGCGCTTCACCCGCAGGTTACGCAGCGCCTTGGCATAGGAACCGCCGATCAGACCCAGGCCCACGATGGCGAACGTCAGGTCTTCCAGGGGACGGTTCCCGAACAAACCGGGGTCCGCCGGACGGTCGGAAAAGGATCCGCTCATGTCGTGCCTCCTCACATATCACGCCCGATGATGCGGGCAATGCCCTTCAGTTCGCCCATGAGTTCGGCAAACCGTTCCGGTTTCAGGGACTGGGCCCCGTCGCACAGGGCTTTTTCCGGATCGTTGTGCACTTCGATCAGCAGGCCGTCCGCACCGGCTGCCACGGCGGCCTTGGCCAGCTGCGGCACCATCCACCACAGGCCCGCCGCATGGCTCGGATCGACGATGACCGGCAGGTGGCTCAGCTTTTTCGCCGCCAGCACGGCGCTCAGGTCCAGGGTATTGCGCGTATAGTTTTCAAAGGTGCGGATACCCCGTTCGCACAGGACCACGTTGGGGTTGCCTTCGGCCAGGATATATTCGGCGCTCATGAGCCATTCCTGGACCGTGGCCGCCAGGCCGCGTTTCAGCAGGATGGGTTTGCGCGTCCGGCCCAGCTCCTTGAGCAGGGTGTAGTTCTGCATGTTGCGGGCGCCGACCTGGATCATGTCCACGTCTTCCACGAAACGGTCGAGCATATCGGCGCTCATGATTTCCGTCACAATCGGCAGGCCCGTTTCTTCGCGGGCTTCCTTCAACAGGTCCAGGCCCGGTGCGCCGAGGCCCTGGAAGGAGTACGGCGAGGTGCGGGGTTTGAAGGCGCCGCCGCGGAGCAGGTGGGCACCGGCCATCTTGACGGACTTCGCGATGCTCACGACCTGGTCGTGGTTTTCCACGCTGCACGGACCGGCCATGACCTGGATGGTCCGGCCGCCGATCTTGACACCGCCCACATCAACGACGGTGTCTTCGGGATGGAAGGCCCGGTTGGCGCGTTTGAACGGTTCTTCCACGCGCATGACCTTCTCAATCCAGTCGTTGACCATCAGGTCATGGGGATTGAGCACGCTCGTATCGCCGATGATACCTAAAATGGTCCGCTGGTTGCCGGCGCTGATGTCGACTTTGTAGCCGCGTTCCTGCAGTCTGTTGATGATTCTGTCCCGTTCCTCGACGGGGGCGTTGGGTTTCATTACGATGATCATGATGGTTCTCTCCTTTTCCTTTGTCCTTTTTGTTTCTGCCTGGTAACTGATTGCTCCTGCAACAAAAAAGGCGGGCTCCGTAAAAGAGCCCGCCTGAATTGGCTGTCCGCCAGGCCCGGCCGCACTGCCGGAAACCTGTCGCCTTATGCTTCAGGGGTACGCGCTTCTACGTCGCATTTTGCCACGCCAAAATAGCCATAGCCGTAATAGTAGCTATAGCCGTAGGTAAAGGCATATGCAGTTGCGACGTTGTGCGTCATACTCATGATGGTTACACCTGTTTCCTTATATTTGCTGCATATGTAAAGTGTACTCCTGCCGGCAGGACACGTCAAGAAGCACTTGTGTTTCATAGGTTACACAATCGCCGCAAAACCTTGTCCCGCCGGAAAATTTCCGGTGCGCCGGCAGGGGACATCGTGCCCGCCCGGGCCGCCGTCAGTGTTTTTCCTTGGCGTCGTCCTTCAGGGGAAGGCCGTTGCGGTAATAGGTGTACATGACGAAGTTGGCCAGGCTGTCTTCGTAATCGTGGGCCGGATAGGGTTCGTCGACCTTGTCCACGAAGGACAGGGACCGCGAGAAGTAATAGGCCTTGTCGCCGAAGAAGCCGAGGGCGTTGTCCGGTTCGTAGTAGTCCTGGAGCAGGTTGCGGCCGATGAAGCGCGCCGGCGGCTGGATGCCCATGAGGCACAGCAGCGTCGGGGCCAGGTCGACCTGGGAGGCGTAGGTGCTGCAGCGCAGGCTGCGCAGGGGTTCCACGTTCTTCGAGATGAAGATCAGCGGAATGGGCGCGATGCTCTGGCGGTCCTTCGGGTCGGCGACGAGTTTCGTGTATTCCCCGCCCGAATGGGGGTTGTGGTCCGACGTGACGATGTAGAGGGTCCGCTCGTCGAAGAGGCCTTCCTTCAGCGCTTCGGAAAAGAAGTGCTGCAGCGTCTGGTCCACCCAGTACATGCCGTGGATGGTGACGATCTGGTTGTTCCGGAACGATTCCGGCGTGTCTTCCCACTTGGTCGCGTAATAGGGGTACGGCTGGTGCATGTCGAGGGTCTTCGTGACATAGATGAACCGCTGCCCTTTGAGCTTCTTCAATTGCTCCAGCATGCGCTTGTACATCTGGTCGTTGTGGAAGCCCCAGCCCGAGGCGCCCGTGTAGCCGGCCTTTTCCAGGTCTTCGCGGGCTTCGTAGTGGGTCATGCCGAACTGTTCCGTGTACTCCCGGAATTCGCTGTTGTAATAGCGGCTCGAGGCGCTCTGGAAATAGCTTTCATAGCCGTGCTGCGCCAGGCTGCGGAACAAGGACGGCTTGTCGCGGCCGTCGATGTCGCCGTCGAAGAGCAGCTGCGAACGGAACGTGGCGTTGAGGCCTTCCGTCGTCGGAATGGCCGACGAATAATAATGGTCGATATGGGGATAGGTGCGGACCAGGCCGTCCAGGTAGGGCGTCGCTTCCTTGGGGATGTTCTTGTTGTAGATGTGCAGGTAGTCGCGGTGCACCGACTCGAAAATGATGAGGACGATGCGGTCGTACGCCGGTTTCCGGTTCACCTGGAACGGTTCGTGGCGCATGACGCCGAGGCGGTACATGAGGTCCTTGTCCTTTTCCGTCAGTTTGCGGGTCTTGCGGGCCGTCCGGAGCTGGTTCTTCTCCTTTTTGAAGACGGCCTTGCCGACGAAGTTCGGCACAATGGGCGTCACGAGCATGTCGCGGAATTCGCGGCGGCTCTTCTCCACCTGTTCCTCGGACCACAGGCCCGATTCATGCAGGGCGAAGAGGCCGAGCTGGCTGCCCGAGAAATAGAGCAGGTTGAAGGCCATGGTATAGCCCAGGACGACCATGAGGGCCCAGGGGGTGTTCGGTTTGTGGCGCCGCGGGCCCGGCAGGCGGAAGGCGAACCACATGACGGCCAGGAAGGCCACGATGCCTGCCCACTCCTTCTTGGAGAAGGACGAAAAGACGCCTTCGATGGAATAGATGTTGAAGTTGCGGAAAAAGATGCTCTGCACGTGCATCGACGTCTGCCAGAAATAGATCATGTCCGTCAGCATGATGACGGCGCACACGTAGTAGATTGTGAAGTAGATGACCTCGTTGCGGCGGATGGGGTTGCGGTGGAACCAGATGCCCGCCAGGAGCACGATGACCACGTTGTTCATCAGGCCGGCCGGAATGGCCATGGTGGTCAGGAAGAAGGGGTCCAGGGCCATTTTGCTGCAGATGAACCCGGCAAAGACCAGGTAGAGCACGCCCAGGACGACGGCCGGTTCGTAGCGCCAGAGCCGGTCCGGAATGCGTTTGCGTCGGAACCAGAGCAGGCCGGCCAGAAGCAGCACAAAAACATCGCGCAGCAAGGCATTGACGAGCCGTTCCATGTAATCCCCGAAGGGGAACGGTTCGATGCCTTTGAACAGCGCGATGGCATGCTCGTTTTCAGCCCAGAACACGGCGGCACAGAACAGCACCAGCAGTACGATGCGGCCCGTGCGGCCGAGAAGCTTCTTCCAATCCAATGTACTAAACACCTTTCTCAAAGGGAAATTTCAACTGGGATACAGTCAGGGAATGAGTTTCATGGGTTTCTCGCCCATGACGATTTTCAGCGGCGTCGATGTCACGGCGTCGCCGTCCAGTTCGACCGGGAACTCACCGTCGTCCGTCAGGCAGCGGATTTCCACCTTCCGGGCCGCGCGGCGCACAATGCCCTTGTCCAGGCCCAGGCCTTCCAGCGTGATGAGGGAGGCGTATTTCAACAGGTCCGAACGGGTCCGTCCGGGGAACAGGGCCACATGCAGGTCCGGCGACGTGATGGCCGCCTCCGGGAACAGGTTGTACCGTCCCGCGTAATAACGGCTCTTCCCGACGATGATGGAGGAAGCGGGATGCCATTCCTCCTCGTCGTCGAAGCGGGCCTCGAATTCGTATTTCCAGTTGTTGAACAGGACTTCCTTTCGCAGGGTCTGCGTCCCCGTCAAAATGTAGGCGAACTTGTTCAGAAGCCGCTTTTCCATGAAACCGACGTTGTCCACGACGAGGGAGTCGAAGCCGACGCTGGCGACCGTCAGGAACAGGTTGCCGTTGGCCCAGGCCGTGTAGAAATCGTACACGTTGCCGCGCAGGGCCCGCCGGACCCAGCGCACGGGGTCGCGGCGCAGCGTCATTTCCTTGGCGATCAGATTGACCGTGCCGGCAGGGAACACGCTGATGTAGGGATGGTAGTCTAGGCGCAGCATATCCTCAACGAAGGCGCGGATGGTCCCGTCGCCGCCGGCGATGATGACCCAGTCGCAGTGTTCGTCCACCACGCGGCGGGCCAGCTCCGGCATCTGCTCGAAATAACGCACGTCGAGCATCTCCACATGGGCCTGCAGGTGTTCCCGCAGGAGCCGGTAGATTTCATAAATACGGGCCGGTGTGGTGGCAAAGAGCTGTTTGCCGGAGTAACGGTTGAAAAGGATGAAGACCTTTTTGAACTGTTGGACATCGACCTGAGTAGCAGGTTTCATGTAAAAACTCCTCCTGATGGTTTTGGTTCCGTTCCGCGTTACCGGAGCGCGTCCGCCCGGGACGGAATCCAGCGGAAGCAGGCGTCCAGCACCTGCTGGACTGTCAGATCCTTCATGCAGCGCATGTTGTACCGCTTGTCATCGCAGTGATGCTTCATGCCGGCCGCACAGCCCGGACAGGGCGGTATGGCCGTCACGATCGTGGCTTTGTCCGTATAAGGACCGTACAGGTCCGGGTGGCTCGGGCCGTACATGGCCACGATGGGCACCCGCTGGCTGATGGCCACGTGCATGGGGCCGCTGTCGTTCGTCACGATGAGGCTGCAGCGCCGCATGGCTGCCGCCAGTTCGCCGATGCCGAATTCCCCCGTCGCGATGATGGGACGGGTCTTCATGTGGCTGACGGCGTCGTGGACCATGTCCAGGTCCATGGTGCCGCCGAAAAAGACCGGCCGGTAGCCCCGTTCCGCGAGGGTGTCCGCCACGTCGGCGAACCGTTCGGGGGCCCAGCGCTTCGTTTCCACGGCACTGCCGATGTTGAAGCCGACCAGTTTGTCTTCCGGTTTCACCCCCTGCCCTTCCCAGAACTTCCGGGCCGTTTCCGTGTTTTCTTCGCCCGGGAAGATTTCCAGGCCGTGGTGCTGCAGCTTCTTCACGCCCAGCTGGGTGAGGACGTCGAGATACATGTCCGCCGCGTGTTTCGTGCGGTCCAGGGGCGTATAGGGCTTGAACCAGGGCTTGAAGAGCCAGTTCGTGGTACCCGCGCGGACGGGCACCTTCGTCATGGCGCAGATGAAGGAGCACCGCTCGTTGGGGTGCAGGTTGATGAGGATGTCGAAATGCATGCCGCTCAGTTTATGGGCGCAGGCTATCAGGGACAGCAGGTGGTTGTCCCGTCCTTTTTTATCGATGGTGATGACCTCGTCGAGGCAGGGATTGTGGAGCACCACATCCTTGAGTTTTTCGTCGACGAGCATGGCGATGTAGGAATCCGGCGCTGCCTGCCGCAGGGCGCGGATGAAGGGCGTCGTCAGCGTCAGGTCGCCCAGGTGCATGAGGAATGTCACCAGGATCCGTTTCCGGTTGAGTTCCACGTCCTTCACTTCCTTTCCCCGGCCCGGAGGGCCGTCATCTTTTGCTTATATTCCTGGAACACGCGCTCCGGCGTGAGGGCCGGCATGCATTTCCAGTCGCCGCAGTGTTTCTTCAGGCACCCGGCACAGGGCACGGGGGCGATGAGGATGGTCGAGGCGTCGCTTCCGTAGGGGCCCGTGCGGTCGGCCTTCGTCGGCCCGTAGAGGGCGACGAGGGGCTTTTTAAAAGCCGTCGCGATGAACAGGGGGCCCGTGTCACCGCTGATATAGACGGCGCAGTGGCTGATGAGGGCGCCCAGTTCGCGCAGCGAGGTCTGCCCCGTCAGGTCCGTCACGCCCGGCGTCAGGGCGGCGATACGCGCGCCCAGCTCCTTGTCGTCGGGTCCGCCGGCCAGGACGACCCCGGGGCCGTCGGCCAGAATCAGGCGGGCCAGGGCGGCGTAATGTTCCGCCGGCCACTTTTTGGTTTCCCAGCGGGCGCCCGGGCAGAACACCACGTAGGGCCGCGTCAGGTCCAGCGGGCATTTGCCCCGCAGGCTCTCCCACTCCTTGTCGAGATTCGGCATGGGGAACCGGATTTCATCGACCGTACAGCCCAGATAGCGGGCCACGTCGAGATACCGCTCGATGACGTGGTCATGAGCGTGGTCCCCTTTGATGGCGCGGCTCACGAGGCCGCTTCCCTCGCGCATCTCGCAGTAGCCGATGCGGTTCGAGCAGCCGCTCAGAAGGGCCATCAGGGCGCTTTTGGCCAGGCCCTGCATGTCGATGACCAGGTCGAAATGGCGGGCGTGCAGTGCGGCGCGCAGCTGCTTCAGCGTGCGCCACTTTTCCGCCCAGCCGGCCTTATTGAATTTCTTTTTGTCAAAATAGAGCACTTCGTCCACCATGGGCGGGTCCGGCACGAACCCGGAGAACTGCGGATGGACGAGCCAGGTGATGCGGGCTTTGGGGAAACGGTCCCTTAAAACCGCAACAAAGGGCAACGTATGCAATACGTCGCCCAATGAGCTCATTTTGATCAGGAGGATGTTACGGTATTCCATCTATGCCAAATCCTTATTTCGTTTTGCCTTGCCGCGCCGCGTCGATGGACTGTACAAAGTCCAGCAGGTTCCCGCCTTGAAACAGGTACCCCGCCACGCCGGCCGCCTGCGCTGCCTCGATATCGCGCGGGCTGTCGCCCACGAGGAAGCAGTCTTCCGGGGCGGCGCCGTAGTCCCGCAGGGCCGCGAGCACCATGCCCGGTTTCGGCTTGCGGCACTCGCAGTCGACGGCATACGCCGCCACCGTGCCTTCTTTCAGGTGGGGGCAATAATAGAACCGGTCGATCTTCGCGCCGGCCTTGGCGAATTCGCCTGCCATCCACGCGTGAAAGCGGTGCACGTCGTCTTCCGTGTAATACCCGCGGGCCACGCCGCTCTGGTTCGTCACGACGACCACGGTGTAGCCCTGACGGTTCAGCCAGGCCACGGCTTCGCGGCTGCCGGGAATCCATTCGGCGTCCTCGGGACGGTACAGGTAGGCCTTGTCCACGTTCAGCACGCCGTCGCGGTCGAACAGGCACAGTTTCGCACCTTTTTCCTTCATGGCCGCCTCAGAACTTCGTGTAGTACCCGCCGGTCTTGTCCAGCAGGTCGCAGTATTCGCCGACGGCCTTTTCGATATCCGTGAAGCCGCCGTCATACCCGGCCGCCAGCAGTTTCGTGTCGTCGGCCTGGGTGTAGCTCTGGTACTTGCCTTTCAGCACTTCCGGGAAATCGATGTATTCGAGTTTCTCCAGGGGAGCGTCGAAATGCTTCAGCACGGCCTTGGCCACCGTGTTGAACGGATGGGCGTGCCCCGTGCCGCAGTTGTAGATGCCCGACAGTTCCGGATGGTCCCAGAAGAAGAAGTTGACCTTCACGACATCTTTCACATAGACGAAGTCGCGGGTCTGTTCGCCCGGGCCGTAGCCTTCGTAGGCGCCGAAGAGCTTCACTTTGCCTTCGGCCTTGAACTGGTTATACATCTGGAAGGCCATGGAAGACATTTTGCCCTTGTGGTTTTCCTGGGGGCCGTATACGTTGAAATAGCGCAGGCCTACGACCTGGCTTTCCAGGTTCGCTGCGTAACGGCGGAAATAGTTGTCGAAGAACAGTTTCGAGAAGGCGTAGACGTTCAGCGCCTCTTCGCATTCCGGTTTCTCCGTGAAACCGTGCTTGCCGCTGCCGTAGGTCGAGGCGGACGAAGCGTACATGAACTGGATCTTGCGGTCCGTGGCGAAATGGAACAGGCGCTTCGTGTATTCGAAGTTGTTTTCCATCATGTACTTGCCGTTGTATTCCATGGTGTCCGAGCAGGCGCCTTCGTGGAAGATGACGTCGATCTTCTCGTGGTCGAATTTCCCTGCCTGCAGGGCTTCGCCGAAGGCGACCTTGTCCATGTAGTCCATGACCTTCAGGGCCTGGATGTTCTTGAACTTCACCATGTTGGTCAGGTTGTCCACGACGAGGATGTCGTCGCGGCCCCGTTCGTTCAGGCCTTTGACGATGTTACTGCCGATGAATCCGGCACCACCGGTTACGATGATCATAATTTTCCCTCCCGCACGAGGCCTGCGATCTTTTCAATCAGGCCCGTCGTCGAATATCCTTCTTCAAATTTGATGATTTCCACTTTACCGGCATATTCACGGCCTGCCACCTGGTCAGGACGGTAGTCGCCGCCCTTGACGAGGATGTCCGGCCGGATCATTTTGATCAGTTTCGTCGGCGTGTCTTCGTGGAAGATGACCACGGCGTCCACGCACGACAGGGAGGCCAGGATGCGGGCCCGGTCCAGTTCGTGGACCAGGGGGCGCGTCTCTCCCTTCAGGCGCCGCACGGAGTCGTCGGAATTGAGGCCGACGATGAGGTGCTTGCCCAGTTTGGCCGCCTTTTCCAGATAGGACACGTGTCCCACGTGGAGGATATCGAAGCAGCCGTTCGTAAAGACGATTTTTTCGCCGCCTTTACGCCAGATCGAAGCCAGATCGGAAATCTCCTTCCAGGACAGGGGCCGGAACCCGTAGCCGAGTTTCCGCTCTTCCGCCAGCAGGTCCGTCAGCAGCTCGTCCCGGTGCACGGGATAGGTGCCGACCTTGCCGACCACGATGCCCGAAGCCCGGTTGGCCATATAGACCGCTTCCGGCAGGGACAGCCCGCCGGCCGCCGCCGCGATAAGGCTGGCCGCCGCCGTGTCGCCGGCGCCGGACACATCGAACACTTCCAGGGCCGTCGCGGGGCTGTGGATGACCGTGCGGTGGCCGCCCACGAGGGTCATGCCCTTTTCGCTGCGCGTCACGACCACATTCTCGATGTGGTAGCGTTCCCGCGCCATGGAGGCCAGCTGCAGCACCGGGCCGTCTTCATTCGGAACAGTCTGCCCGGCGGCTTCGCACATTTCCTTCAGGTTCGGCGTGATGAAGGTGCAGCCGTCGTACTTTTCCCAGTGCGGCCCCTTCGGGTCCACCAGGACGGGGATGTTGTGCACCTGGGCCATGCGGATGAGCCACTGGCAGAAGTCGTCGGAGCAGACGCCTTTGGCGTAGTCCGAAACGGCGATGCCGTCGAGGCCCTTTTCCACCCGGTCGAGGAACCATTGTTTCAGCGCATCGGCTTCCGCACGGTCCAGATCGCCCACTTCCTCGAAATCGAGGCGGAGCATCTGCTGCCGCGCGCCGAGGATGCGCATCTTCGTAATGGTGGAGCGGTGCGGCGACTTCACCAGGCCCGAAGCATCAATGCGGGCGTCCGCCAGCAGCCCGTCCAGGATGCGGCGGTTGTCGTCGTCCCCCGTCACGCCGGCCACGAAGACCTGGCAGCCCAGGCCCGCCAGGTTCGCTGCCACATTGGCGGCGCCGCCCAATACAGACTTGATCTGCTGCACATGGTTCACGGGAACCGGTGCTTCCGGGGAAATACGCTTCACTTCGCCGTAAAAGTAGCGGTCCACCATCACGTCCCCCACGACGGCGATGCGCAGGTTCTGGATTTTTTCCGCTACAAAGGTCGTACAATCCAAGTTATTCATTCGTGATCCACCAATTCACACAGGATATGGCCCATGAGGATATGCATTTCCTGGGCCCGGGCCGTCACTTTGGCAGGCACGGCCAGGCAGATGTCGCAGGCCGAGGCCATTTTGCCGCCGCCTTCGGCGGTCATGCCGACGCAGGCGATGCCCTTCTTTTTTGCTTCCTCAATGGCCAGCAGCACATTCTTGCTGCTGCCCGACGTGGAAATGCCGAACAGCACGTCGCCGGCTTCGCCCAGGGCCTGTACCTGGCGGGCGAAGACCGTTTCGTACCCGTAATCGTTGGCCACAGCCGTCAGGATCGACGTGTCGACCGTCAGGGCGATGGCGGGCAGGCCGCGCCGTTCCTTCTGGAACCGGCCGACGAATTCCGCCGCCAGATGCTGACTGTCGGCCGCACTGCCGCCGTTACCGCAGAACAGCACCTTGTGCCCCGCGGCCAGGGCCTTTTCCACCAGGTCCGCCGCCTGTCCGAGTTTTTCCGGCAGGTCCGACGCCATGAGGCGCTCCAGTACTTCCCGGTGTTCTTCCATCCGCTTTGTGATAAGCTGGTTCAAATCGTAATCATCCTTTCCCTGTACGGATTCCGCTCCCGGCGGATCCGCCTGCGGCCCTTACCAGAACAGCAGGTCCAGTTTGACCGTCCATTCGTTGTCGCCGCCGTCGTAATGTTTCTGTTCGTAGGCACCGGACAGTACCCAGCAGCAGAACCGGTGCGACCAGATATAGGTCGTCGAATAGTGTCCGTGCGTCCACGAGCCTTTGTCCGAATTGTAGCGGTCCACGATGGTGAAGGTGTTGTGGTCATCGGGGCGCCACGAAATACCCGAGCGCCATTCCTTCGCAAAGTCCGGCTGGCCCAGGGAGAAGTTATAGCTCGTCTTGTGTTCGTCGTGATAGGTTTCCCAGACGCTCCACTTGGGCGAGAAGTTGTAGCCCAGCGTGCCCTGGTAGATGTTGGAGTTCAGATGCTTGCCCCAGCGCCGCTGTCTGACGGGGTTGCTCTCGTCGACCCACCGCCGTCCGGCTGCCAGGTCCAGGTACAGCTTTTTGCCGCCCAACGGATAGATGCGGTCATGGTTCACCATGATCACCTTGTCCGTATGCCAGCTCTGCCAGCGGTTCACGTTGTAACGCCACAGACCGTGGGTGATATGGCCGGACACGCTCAGGGGCAGTCCTTTCGCGATGCGGTGCGGCTTCAGGAACAGACCCCAGTCGGTCTTCTTGTGCAGCCAGATGCCTTCGTCGATGTCGTCGTTATCGCTGTCGTAAATCCAGCCGTCGTTAAAGCGCACGTAAAAGTCCGGCTGGTCGTGCCGCAGGCTGTAGTAAGGCTTGTAATGGGACTTGCTGTAATAAATCTGGTGCATGTAGAACTTCGTCGGGTTCTTCAGCAGGGGGTTGCCGATCGGCGTCTCGTAATCGAGAGCCACATAGAAGCCTTTATCGTCGTTCCAGCCGATACGGGGCATGGTACGTTCCGTCGACTGGGTGAAATCGTTGATCCAGGTCTTGCGGGAATAGACATGGACGCCGCGGAGGAAGACCTGCACGTCGCGGGCCACAATCCGCTTGTTCGGTACGATGGTGATGGTCTTCGCCTTCACGGAAAGGCAGGGCGGGTGTTTGACCGCCGGGCAGCGCGTCGTCGTGCCGCCCTCGTCGATGACGATCATGCCGTTTTCAATGACCGCGTGGGGCGCCCGGTAGAAATCCTTCTGGCTCTTGCCTTCCAGACGGCGGATTTCGCCAGTCTCCGTGTTGAAGTTGTAATGGGCCCACTGGCCGGTCATGCGGTTCAGGGGTTCCACCAGGGTCCCGCCTTCCAGCAGCCACACGTCGCCCGTCTTGGCATTGCCCACGGCCTTCGTCGTGTACAGGGTCTGCGTGCCCTGCACCATCTTCACGTTGCCCGTGACGATGAAGTCGCCCGACCCGTTGGCGTACTGCGCTTCGTCGCCCGTAATCGTCAGCGGCAGCGTACGCGTTTCCGAATTGGCCGCCGTACCCTGTTTCGTACGGGACAGGACACCGTTTTCATAGGTCTGTTCCGGCGCCTGGTCGGCAGCTTCCCGGGCCGCTTCCCCGGTTTTGCCGCTCTTGCGTGCCGCCGCGCGCCGTTCCGCGGCTTCATCCTTTTTGCGGGGCTGGACGTCGGACTTCTCCGCCAGGATGCCTTCCTCCTCTTCCCCGGCCGGCCGTTTCCAGTCATTGACGATGACCGGTGCCGCCTGGGTACCCGGGTTGGCGTATTTGTCAAAGTGGTTGTATTCATCCACCGTGTCATCCGAAGCAAAGGCCTGCGTCGTCAACGTCAGGCTTGCCAGCAGGATGGCAGCTGCTGTCTTTTTATTCATGGGAAAACCTCCGTCTTCCATTCAGGTTCGTCGGACAATAGTCCATTCAATATTATAACATAAATTGCAAGAAAAAAATACCGGCGGGAGAGCCTTTTCTCCCGCCGGTACGGCGTGTTTAAGAATATTTTATTTGGCAGCTGCCACGTCGGAATCCGTAGCACCCGTGTCGACACCCGCCGTTGCCGCCGCGTCGCTGTCGGACGTGGTGTAGATGATGCCGTTCACGTTCTGGTCCTGCGTGACCTGCACGTAGGTCGTGGAACCTTCCGGAATAACGATGGACTGGCCCGTCACGAACGCACCGCCGATGGCGCCGATGGGTCCGAGAACGACCATGCCGCCGATGCTGGCACCGGCTGCGCCGGCTGCCGTCTTAGCCTGCTGTTTGGCCAGCTTGCCGATGTAGACCGGAACGGTGGAGCCGTCCACGGCATAGACATGGCTGAATTCCACGTTGATCTTGGCATCGCGGCCGAAGCTGCCGGGCTGCTTGACTTCTTTCACCTTGGCCACGCCCGAAGCGCCTTTGGCCAGGACCAGCACGTCATTGACGTACACATTGTCGGCCACCATGAAGCTGACCGGGTCACCGGGCTGCGCCGTCTTGCTGGACAGGGGCGCCGTGAATTCGATCTTCACGAGGGAATCCTTCGGCAGGACCGTGTTCTCCACAGGTACCTGGCCGCCCGTATAGGCCGTTTCCACGAGGGAGCCCAGGCGTCCTTCCAGCGAACCGCTCTTCGGCGCGCCGTAAATCGTCGTTTCCAGTTCCTCGATGCGGGTCTTGGCCGGGCCGGCCGTCAGGCGCGCGTTAAAGCGGCTGTCCACCGCATTCAGCTGCTGCAGGAAACTGCCGTTGCCGCCATTGGTGCCGCACACATAGTCATACGATGTCTGGATGCGGTCCAGGATGTTCTGGCCGTTGTCCTCGTGGCCGTACAGGTCGTCTTCCAGGCTCTGGATACGGGCCAGCATGGAATTCTCCTGGTGCGTGCCGTATAAGGTGTTCTCCATGGCGTCCAGCTGCTCCGAAGCCACATGCGTCACTTCGGCGAAAGCCGTCGTGGCGAGGCCGAGGCAGACGACGAGGGCTGCAATCAACGAAACGAGTTTTTTCATTTGGGCTTCCTCCTCACCTTCTCAAATATATAAATATTATAGCATATTTAGTGTTTAAAATGTGAAAAAACGTGAACAAACCACAATTTTTTTAAAAAATCCCGGTTTGTCCACGCTGTTTCCGTTCCTTATTCCTTTTTCCACTTGCTGCAGCTCCCGTCGAAGGCCGCGTCGATGGCATCGAGCCGCGCGAAACGGCGCCGGTGCTGCGCCCGCTTCGAAGGCTTCAGTTCGCTCATGTCCTTGCGGTACTCCTTCACAGGCAGGCGGAAGAAGCGGCTGTCCGTCTCGCAGGGAACGCCTTCGCACTCCTTCCAGAAAGCCCCGAAATCCGTCTTCAGCTTGCGGTCGCGGCGCACGTGGTTCATGGCGTAATAGCCCTCGTTCGTCACGGCGTAAATCTCGTCCATGCCCAGGCAGCGGGCCAGATTCCGCAGGCCGTAGAAAATCAGGTTCTTCGTGCGGTAGCCGAAAAACTCCTTCGTCAGCCGCTTGATGACGGCGCTGCCGTTGGGCGTACCCTGCAGGGCGCCGACCCAGATGGCGTCCTTCGCGGGATCCGTCAGGCTTTTGCCGAACCAGAACATGATCTGGTACAGCGCCTCGTCCTCCAGCTCCAGGACCAGGGACAGGCAGCCTTCCTTGCGCTGGCCCGCGTTGAACCACAGGTCCATGTGCAGGGGCTTGCCGTCCGACTCCTCCTGCCAGAGGGTGATGCGCCCGCCCGTGTTCGTCCGCTCGTCGACGTCCGCATAGAGCGTGCGCAGCGCTTCCGGTTTGAAGCGGCGCTCCATGAATTCCACGTGGCCGCGGACCAGGTCCCAGCGGTCCTGCCAGTCGGACCCTTTATAGAAGAAGGCCCGGGTCACCTGTTCCGCAAATGCCGGCGTGCCTTTCAGCATGGCCGCCCGTTCCGGCGTGGCCGTGAAAAAGCCGAGCACCTCGTCCATGAGGGCGGAATGCATGCGGCAGCGCGCGCGGAACACCAGATAGCGCTTCATTTCCTTCAGGTGCTCCGTATTGTACAGGCGGTGCCCGATATAGTGCAACATGTCCGTATCCATGTAAACTCTCCTTATTCCAGCGTTCTCTCAACCATTGTCCAAAATCATGAAGGCCTCCACGTGGAGCGACGGATCGCCTTCCACCTTCACGTGGCACGCCAGTTCGCGGTTCCAGTCCCGGGCCAGGTTCTGCTGCAGGTACTCCGCCTCCAGCGGATGGGCCACGACGAGGAGGTCCTTCGTGCTGCCCTGCTTCTTCAGCAGACTGCGGATGCGCCGCTTGATTTCCAGCGCGACGGCCTCCTTCGACTGCACGCGCCCCGTGCCGTTGCACGTGGGGCAGTCCGTATAGAGGACGGCCTCCAGGTTCTGCCGGGACTTTTTGCGGGTGACCTCCACCAGGTTCAGGACTGTGATGTCCTGGATGCGGGGCCGCATCCGGTCGCCCTGGAAGGCTTCCTCCAGCAGGGACAGGACCTCCTTCCGGTGGGCCTCGGAATGCATGTCGATGAAATCGATGACGATGATGCCGCCGATATCGCGGAGCCGCAGCTGATGCGCAATCTCGCGGGCCGCCTGGCGGTTTATCTCCATGATGGTCTCTTCCAGGTTCTCCTTGCCGCTGTAGCTGCCGCTGTTGACATCGATGACCGTCATGGCCTCGGCGTGGTCGATGACCAGGTAGCCTCCGTCCGGCAAATCCACGCGCCGGTCCGGCAAGGACGCGATGACGTCCGCCAGCCCGCAGGCCGCGAACACATCTTCCGCGCCAGTGTACAGCTCCAGCATATCCGTGCGGGCGCGGGGCAGGCGCTCCAACAGGGCCTTGACGCGCCCGAAGGCGTCGGGACTGTCGATGACGATGCGGTCGATGTCCTTGTTCAGGTAATCCCGCACAATGCGGACGGACAGGTCCAGTTCGCGGTGCAGGAAGGCCGGCGCCTTCGCCAGCTTCGCCTTCGTCTCGACAACCTTCCACTCCGACAGCAGGCTCGCGATATCCGCTTCGATGACATCGGCACTGATCCCTTCCGCCGCCGTGCGGACCACGATACCCATCTGTTCCGGCCGGCATTGCGACGCAATGGCGTGCAGCCGGTCCCGTTCCGCCGCATCCCCGATTTTGCGGGAGATGCCGATGGAGTCAGACTGGGGGAAGAGGACGACATAGCGCCCGGGGAACGTGATTTCCCGGCTGGCCGTCGGTCCCTTCGTGCCGCGCGGATCCTTCGTGATCTGCACCATGACGGACATGCCCTCCGTCAGGTCGTGGCTGTCGCCGAGATACAGGAAGGCATTGCGTTCCAGGCCGATGTCCACAAAAGCCGCCTGGATGCCCGGCACAATGTTGCTCACACGGCCCAGGAAGACACTCCCGACCAGGTGGGCCGACATGGCCCGTTCCACCAGGTATTCCTGCAGTATCCCGTCTTCGACGAGACCCATGCGCACTTCTTCCGGCGTACTCCCGATGATGATCCGCTGTGCCACGGCCGTCCCTCCTTTCCGGTTCCCGGGTTGCGGCCGCCGCTCAGCGGCAGACGGCCTTGTTGTCGAGCAGGGGCAGGTGCGTCCCGTCCGGCCCGACGCGGTACAGGCTCACCCGTTCGATATCCGCCCGGACGACGGCCAGGTCCAGGCCGTACGCTTCACGCAGCGTGTTCAACAGGTCCACGGCCTTCATGCTGCCGCCGGGCGTGATGCGGATGTCGAAGGTGAACACCAGGGCGGTCTCCCCCCGGGCCTTTGCGTCCCGGGCCGCCTCCCCCGTGATTTCCGCCGTGCCCACGGCCAGGCGGTGAATATACTGCTTCACGTCGATGCGTTTGACCTTCTTTTTCGCCTTGGGGGCCGCCTTTTCAAAAAACAGCTCCGGCGCCGCGTTGAACTGCGCCACGGCCGCTTCGGCCTGCTCCACGCTGCCGGCACAGGGCACCGTCACCCGGTAGCCCGCCCCGCCGGCCGCCGCCATCAGGGCCCGGGCATGGTCATCGGCGGCATCGTAATCGAGCACGCGGATTCCCCGGGGCAGGGCCTTGGCGAAGGCTTCCGCCGCTTTGGCCGGCACCACGGGCTCCGTCAATTCCAGTTCCACATATTCCGCCTGGCTCACGACGCCTACGCCGAGGGCCGACGCCAGGGAGAACTTCATATGGGGGTTGAAGCCCTGGGAATAGGCCACGGGCAGCCTGGCGCGCCGGAAAGCGCGGCCGATGGTGCGCAGGTATTCCAGGTGCGAAATGAAGCGGATCTCTTTGTCTTTCGTGATACGGAACCGCAGCTTCATTCTGCCACCCCCTCTGCCGCCGGCGTGCCGGCCGCCTTGTAAGCCGTTGCCGCCGCCACCTGCGCCACCGCCGGAGCAAGCAGGTCGTAACCGGCCGCCGCGGCCGCAGCCCGCAGCGCTTTGCGCACGGACGCCGTCCGTTCCGCCGCAGGCACGAACTTCGGTTCCGCGGAAGCGTCATAGGCATGGCCGCTGTAATCCACGACGGGGACCCCCAGTTTCTGGCAGACGCCGCAGCCGTTGCACTTTCCCTGGCGGCAATCCTTCGTCAGCATCTGTTCCTTCGCCCTGGCATATTCACGGGCCAGGAAGGCACGGCTCACGCCGGGCTGCAGATGTTCCCACGGGAACCGTTCTGTTTCGCCGCGCAGGCGGTGGTTGTAGAAGTCCGGATCCACCCCCGCCTCCTGCAGGGCCTGCTGCCAGCGGTCGTAACGGAACTGGTCGCCCCAGCCGTCGAAGGACTCGCCGGCCTTCCAGGCCAGGTACAGGGCCTTGCCCAGGCGGCGGTCGCCGCGGGCGAAGACGCCTTCCATGATGCTCGTCTGGCTGTCATGGTACTGGAAGGTGATGTTCTTGACACGCAGGGCCTCGATCAGCAGGCGCTGTTTGCGCCGGATTTCATCCAGCGTGTCCTGGGGAACCCACTGGAACGCCGTATAGGGTTTCGGCACGAAGGAAGCGGTACTGACCGTCACCTGGCAGCCGCCGTGCCCCGTAATCTCCTTGTACTTCCACTGCACTTTGCGGGCCAGCCTGGCGATAGCCAGGACATCTTCGTCCGTTTCGCCGGGCAGGCCGATCATAAAGTACAGCTTGACCTTGCTCCAGCCGTTCTCGAAGGCGCCGCTGACGGCGTTCATCAGGTCCTCTTCCGTCACGCCCTTGTTGATGATGTCGCGCATGCGCTGGCTCCCCGCCTCCGGCGCAAAAGTCAGGCCGCTCTTGCGTACGACCTGCACCTTTTTTGCGATATCGACGGAAAAGGCGTCGATGCGCAGGCTCGGCAGGGACACGCTCACGTCGCGGGACCGGAAATCGGCAATCATGGTGTCGAGGAAACAGGGCAGGCAGGAATAATCCGCCGTGCTCAGGGACACAAGGGAGATTTCGTCATACCCCGTGTTATCGACCTGGCGGTGGGCCACCTCCCGCAGCACTTCGGGCCGGCGTTCGCGCACAGGGCGGTATACCATGCCGGCGTGGCAGAACCGGCAGCCGCGGCTGCAGCCACGGAACATTTCGAGCATGATGCGGTCGTGGACGATTTCCCCGAACGGCACGACCGGCGCCGTCGGGAAGTCGACCTTGTTGAGGTCCGCCACGACGCGTTTTTCAACGCAGGCCGGCGCCGCCGGGTCCGTCACCTTCATGCGGGCCAGCGTGCCGTCCCCGTTATATTCCGGTTCATAGAATTCCGGCACGTAGATGCCGGGAATCTGCTGGGCGCGGTGCAGAAATCCCTTGCGGCCGCCGGGACGGCCTTCCTCCTTCCACTGGCGCAGCGCCTCCAGCACCTCGGGCAACGCCTCTTCGCCGTCGCCGATGAGGGCCAGGTCGATGAAGTCCGCCAGCGGTTCCGGGTTGAACACGCAGGGGCCGCCCACGAGGACGAGGGGTTCGTCGTCGCGCCGTTCGGCCTTGCGCACGGTCACGCCGCCCAGATCCAGCATATTGAGGATGTTCGTATAGGACAATTCATACTGGAGGGTGAACCCGACGGCGTCCAGCTCCGACAACGCCTGCTTCGTCTCCAGCGTCGTCAGGACCACGCCGCGTTCGCGCATAAGCTTCTCCATGTCGACCCAGGGCGCATACACCCGTTCCGCCGCGATGCCGTCCATCTTGTTCACCAGGTGGTAGAGGATCTTGAACCCAAGGTAGCTCATACCGACCTCGTAGACATCGGGAAAAGCCAGGGCCATGCGCACTTCGGCATCCTTCTTGACGATGCTGCCGAATTCCCCTCCCGTGTAGCGGTCCGGCCGCTTCACCGCCGCCAGCATATCTATCGTTAATTCTTTCTTCATGTAAGATGTCTCCTTCGTTTCGTCGGCAGCCGGACGGACGGTACACCGTGCCGCCGGCGCCCCTTGTCAGAACTGCAGTCTTGCCTGGTGCATGTGGATGTTCAGCAGCAGTCCCACCATGACCATGTTCGTCGTGAGGGAACTGACGCCGTAACTGAGGAACGGCAGCGGTACGCCCGTGACCGGCATGATGCCCGCCGTCATGCCCACGTTGACGAGGACATGGAAGAGCAGCATGCCCGTGACGCCCGTCGCCAGCAGCTGGCCGAAGCGGTCCTCCGCGTTGAGGGCGATGCGCAGGGCGCGCCAGATCAGGACCAGGTAGAGCAGCAGGATGATGGTGACGCCGATAAAGCCGAATTCCTCCCCCGCCACGGCGAAGATGAAGTCCGTGTGGTTTTCGGGCAGGAAACTCAACTGGCTCTGGGTTCCCTGCATCCAGCCCTTGCCGAAGAGCATGCCGCTGCCGATGGCGATTTTCGACTGGATGACGTGGTACCCGGCGCCGTAGGGATCCAGTTCGGGGTCCAGAAAGACGCGGATCCGGTTGCGCTGGTACTCATGGAGCAGGTGCCAGAGAAGCGGCGCGCTGCAGGCGCCGATGGCCCCGGCGATGCCGATCCACTTCACCTTGAAGCCGCAGACCCAGAACATGCTGCACGCGATGGACGCGAAGACCAGGGCCGTTCCCAGGTCGGGTTGCCGCAGGACCAGCACGAACGGGACCAGGACGAAGGCCATGGGGGCCAGGTAATCCTTCAAACTGTCCATGTATTCCCGCTGTTTGTCCAGGAAGGACGCCAGGCAGATGATCATGAGGGCCTTCGAGAATTCACTGGGCTGGAAGGTGACCGGCCCGACGCGGATCCACCGCTGGGCCCCCAGGCTCGTATGGCCGAAGAGGGCCACCGCCACCAGCAGGACCAGCATGAAAATGTAGAGCTGCTTGGAAATGGCTGTCAGCGAGTGATAATCGATGCGCATCATGAAGATCACGACGGCGATGTTGATCCCGATGAAGAGGCCCTGACGCAGGACAAAGCGGTTTTGTCCCGAAGCGACGGCGTCCGCATGGGTCGCGCTGCCGATCAGGATCAGGCCGGTGACCATGAGGGCCGCGACCGTCAGGACCAGGATCCAGTCCATGTTTCTTAAATAGCGCTGCAAGGCAGATACCTCGTTCTGCCGGTACGGAGTACCGGCCTCACTTTCCCCGTGCCGCGGGCTTCCCGTCCCCTTCGGCCTTGGGCTTCAGGTTGGGATACCCCAGCAGATAATTGTTCAAGACTTCGTATATGATGGGCGCGGACGCCGTGCTGCCAAAACCGCCCTGCTCCACGATGCAGACCAGGACGAGGGTCGGCCGGTCCGCCGGGGCATAGGCGATGAACCAGCTGTGGTCGCGGCCGTGCGGGTTTTCCGCCGTGCCGGTCTTGCCGGCGATGGCCTGCGGCAGGCCCGAGAACCAGGCCGCCGTACCGCCGGCCCGGGTCACATCCTTGAGCCCGTTCTGGATGCGGGTGACCGTGTCCTCGCTGATGCCCAGGCTGCGCGCCGCAGGACGGGCCGGCACCGAAACCGTGGCGCCCTCGTTATCCAGCACCTTGTCCACCAGATACGGCGGGTGGATGGTGCCTCCTGCCGCCACGGCCGACAGCATCTGCGCGAGCTGGATGGGCGTGACCAGGGTGAGGCCCTGGCCGATGGCCGTGTTGAACGTGTCGCCCAGATACCACTCTTCCTTCAGCAGCTTCTGCTTGACCGCCGGGCTGGCGATGACGCCGGACGCCTCGCCGGGCAGCGTGATGCCCGTCTTTTTGCCGAGGCCGTACTTGCGGGCATACTCGTCCAGTGTGTCGATGCCCACGCGGCGGCCCACTTCGTAAAAATACACGTTATCCGACATGGCGAAGGCCCGCTGGAAATTCAACCAGCCCAGCGCTTCGCCGCCGGCATTGCGCATATCGATGAGCCAGTGGCGCCCCGAGTCGAAAATCAATTCCTCCGGACCGACCTTATGCGTTTCCAGGCCTGCCGAACCGGTGATGACCTTGAAGGTCGAACCGGCGGGGTATTCGCCGTCGATGACCTTGTTGTTCAGCGGATGATGGGGATTGTTGTTGATGCGGTTCCAGTTTTTGGCCGAAATACCGCCGACGAACCAGTTCGAATCGAAGTCCGGCCGCGAGGCCAGGGCTTTCACCGCCCCCGTATTGGGATCCATGGCCACGGCCGCGGCCGCCTGCACACCCAGTTCCGCCAGGTGGTGGTCCATGGCGTCTTCCAACGTCTTCTGCAGCCGGTAGTCGATGGTCAGCACCAGGTTCCTGCCCGTCCGGGGCGGCTGCCCCGCCAATTGCTGGACCACCCGGCCCCGTACGTCGACCTCCTCGGTCTTGCGGCCGTTCACGCCGCGCAGATCCCCGTCGTACACCCATTCCAGACCGTCCTTGCCGACGATGCTGCCCTGGGGCAGTCCCTTGTAGCGGCCCCGGGTCATCTGTTCTTCCGAAATTTCGCCCACGTACCCGAGCACATGGGAGGCCAGGCCGGGATACACGTACCGGCGGATGGCCTGCGAATCAAGCGACACGCCGGGCAGGTCCCTGGCATTCTCTTCCAGGATCGTAACTTCCTTCATGCTCAGTTCCGTCTTGAGGGGTACCGGTTCGTAGGTCTCTTTCGCTTTCGCGACTTTCGCCCGGATGTCCTCCTCCGTCATGCCCAGAATGGGGGCGAGCCGCCGGACTTCGTCATCCGACAGCTTGTGCCCCGGCATGATGGTCAGCACGAAGGCCGGTATGTTATCGGCCAGGACAACGCCGTTGCAATCGTAGATCTTGCCGCGCGGCGCCATGAGGAGGACGCTGCGCATGCGGTTTCCGTCCGCCTGGGCGCCGTAATACAGGCCCTTGTACAGCTGCAGCCACGCCATGCGCCCCACAAGGATCACGAAGGCGAAAAGGGACAGGGCCAGCAGTATCTTGAGCCGGCCCGCTGAAAGCTTATTTTCCATAGGACGGTTCCTCTTCCTGCTGCCACTTGAACTGCTTCCACAGCAGCAGTTCCACCGGGACAGTCAGGATCATGTTGCTCACGCAGTACCGGAGGCTTTCCCACAGATAGGGCGCCGCCGTCTCAGCGGCAGAACCGCTCAGCCAGAGCACCGGCACGGCGTACAGGACACGCAGTGCCACGCTGATACCCCCGACAAGGAGCACGTGGTACCCGTGGTTGTTTTTGAAGATCATTTCCTTGATACAGCCTATGCCGTACCCCGTCATGCCCCGCGTCAGGAGGCAGAAACCGAACACGGACGGCGACGACAGGTCCTGCAGCAGGCCGAACAGCACCCCTGCCAGCAGCCCCGTGCGGGGGCCGTAAAACAAAGCAAGGGTATAAATAAAAATCAAGGGCAGGTCAAAAAACAGACTGCCCCTGAAAAGACCGATGGAAGTAGTCTGCAGTATCAGGATGACAAAAGCCGTCACCAGCCATGACCACATTCTCATTCCATGCCTCCCGCTTTCGGTTTGTTCGCTTCCTCCGCCGCCTTTGCTTCGCGTATTTCCCTGGCAATCAACGACGCTTCGTCCACATGCAGCACGACGAAGACCTTGTCCAGTACGCGCAGGTTGGCCGCCGGTTCGATTTCCGCCGTCTTCTGCAGACCGACGGGATCGAGTCCCGCCTTCAGCACCTTGCCGATGTACACGCCGGCCGGATATTTGCCGCCCAGGCCGTTGGTGACGATGAGGTCTCCCTCGCGGATGTCCGCATTCTGCCCGATATACAGCATCTGCAGGTTGGCGCTGGTCGGACCGTGCCCCGCCAGCACGCCGACGGCATCGGAGCCGTACCGCTGCACCTTCACGCCGATCCGCGACCGGCTGCTCGAAATGTAGCGCACCCGGCTGTAATGGTCGTAGACCTCTCCCACGATGCCGGCCAGGCCGGCGCTCGTCGTAACGAGCATATCCTCGCGGATGCCGTCGCCGAAGCCTTTGTCCAGGAAAAAGTATTCATGCAGGTCGCCCAGGTCGAACCCCACGACACGGGCCGGCAGCAGCGTCTCTTCACCGTGGGCCTGCTTATACCCGACCAGGGACCGCAGCTGGTCGTTTTCCGCTTCCAGCCGCGCGATGCGGTACTCCGCACTGTCCAGGTCCTGCAGGCGCCGCTTCAATGTTGCATTTTCCGTCTGAAGCGTACTGTTCAGGCGCTGCGATTCCTGAAACGCCGCCACTTTGTCGTGGACGAACAGGACAGCCGCATTGAACGGCAGCAGCACCGTGCCGACGGCGCGGTTCACCAGGGGGAAACGCCACCGCTGGCTCACGGCCAGGGCCATGCAGGCCACCAGGGCCAGCACTGCCAGTACGATGACAAATTGCTGTTTCTTCATCATCTCAGAGCTTGCTGTTGGAAGACATAAAGCCTTTCTTGTACTGATCGATGTTTTCGACGCAGATGCCCGTACCCAGCACGACGCAGGTCAGGGCATCGTCGCTGACATAGACCGGCATATGGGTCTGCTCGCTCAGCAGGTTGTCCAGATTGCGCAGCAGGGACGACCCGCCGGTCATGACGATGCCGTGGTCGATAATGTCCGACGCCAGTTCCGGCGGCGTCTTCTCCAGCGTGCTGCGCACGGCTTCGACGATATTCTGTACGGGTTCCTCGATGCCGGTGCAGATCTGGTTCGCGTTGATCATCAGGTTCTTCGGCAGGCCGCTCACCATATCGCGGCCGCGGATTTCCATGGTTTCCGGATTTTCGACAAACTTCGCCGTGCCGATTTTGATCTTGATTTCCTCCGCCGTCCGCTCGCCGATGAGCAGGCTGAACGTCTTGCGGATGTAACGGGCGATGGCGTCGTCAATGGCGTCGCCGCCCGTGCGGATGGAGCGGGACACGACGATGCCGCCGAGGGAAATGACGGCGACTTCGCAAGTGCCGCCCCCGATATCGACGACCATGCTGCCCGTGGCTTCCTGTACAGGCAGGCCGGCGCCGATGGCCGCGGCCATGGGCTCCTCAATCAGGTAGGCCTCGCGGGCCCCGGCCTGGATCGCCGCGTCCACGACAGCGCGTTTCTCCACTTCCGTCACTCCCGACGGCACGCCGATGACGATCCGAGGCCGGATCAGGGTATGGCGGCCCAGGGCGCGGTGGATGAAATACTTGAGCATGGACTGGGTAATGTCGAAATCGGCAATGACGCCGTCCTTCATGGGACGGATGGCCACAATATTGCCCGGCGTCCGGCCGATCATGGCCTTCGCCTCGGCGCCGATTTCCAGCACCTCGTTCGACTCGCTGTCCACGGCGACGACAGAAGGCTCATGGATGATGATGCCTTTGCCTTTGCAATGGACCAGCGTATTGGCGGTTCCCAAATCAATGCCCAGATCGTGGGAGAAATTCTTGAAAATGTCAAACATCCTTTTTGCACCTCGTTCAAACTGAAAGCCCGGCAGGAACGGGGTCACAACTCCCCATGTTCCTTGAAACTGTAATAGACGCCATCGCCGATCACCAGATGGTCCAGGACGGGAATCCCCATGATTTCCCCGGTCTTCGCCAACACCCTGGTCAGGTTCCGGTCCTCCCGGCTGGGAGTCGGATCGCCCGACGGGTGGTTGTGCGCCACCAGGATAGCCGCCGCGTGGGCCGTAATGGCCGGCGCGAAGACCTCCCGCGGATGCACGACGGCGCTGTTCAGCGATCCTTCGGCAATCTGTTCGGTCTGGATGACACGATTTTTTGTGTTCAAGAGCAGGACGAGGAAACGCTCGTGCGTTTCACTGCGCAGCCTGCCCATCAGATACTGAGCCCCCGCGTCAGGTGAACTGATGCATGCCGACTCAACAGCTGATGCGCAGGCCAACCGTTTTCCCAGTTCCAAGGCCGCCAGGATTCGCGCCGCCCGGGCCGTGCCCAGGCCCTTGACGTGTTGGAAATCCTGTACGCGCCGCCACCGGGCGACTTCGCGGTACAGCCGTTCATGGGCCGTCAATTGCGAGGCAATCTGCAGCGCCGACACCCCCTGTGTACCGCTGCCGATCAGAATGGCCAGCAGCTCGGCGTTCGTCAATACCCCTGCTCCCAGGCTGCACAAGCGCTCCCGGGGACGGTCCTCCTTACACATGTCACTGATTTTCAGATTGGTCAATGTACCACACTCCTTTGCGTGTTACAGAGCCCCCAATCCCTGTAAAATTGTATAGACAAGGGTTCGCGGCAGGCCGACGACATTATCGTAGGCCCCGTCGATGCGGGACACCAGCAGGGCGCCCTTCCCTTGAATCCCATAAGCGCCGGCCTTGTCCATGGGTTCCCCCGTGGCCACATAGGCCTCGATTTCCTCGTCCGTCAGCAGGCGGAACGTCACCACCGTCGTAGCCACGGCAACCCGTTCCTGCCCGCGCCAGCGCACGGCAACGGCCGTCTTGACCGCGTGGGTCCGGCCGGACAGCGCCCGAAGCATAGCCCGGGCCCCAGCCGCGTCCGCCGGCTTGCCCAGGACAGCCCCGTCCAGGGTCACGATGGTATCCGCCGCCACGACCGGCAGGGCATCGCCGTACCGCGCCGCCGCGTCCGCCGCCTTTCCGCGGGCATTGCCAAGGCACACCGCGTCGGGGTCCCCGGCCTGCCGCTCGGCAAAGTCGACAGGACGGATCACGGCCTCCCACCCAATCTGGCGCAACAAATCGCGCCGCCGGGGCGAAGCCGAAGCCAGCAAAACCTTCATGTTCCCGCCTTTCTCAGCGTCCGCTGTACAAGAAAGACTTCGTCTTTTCCTTGTCGCCGTCGTTCTCGTCGTCCCGGAACTCGAATTCCACGGGATCGATGGAGGCCACGGTCAGCTGTTCCTGGTCACTCATGGCGTCGCGCCGGAAAATCCGGATGTAATTGAACGCGACAAAGCTCCAAGCCAGGACACTGCCCACGAGGAACGGATAATACCAGAAATCCATTTCAAAATAGTTCGCCACGGAATAGCCGAAAATGAACCCCGCCAGGACACACAGGACAGGCAGGGCGATGACAAAGACCTTCGCCTTTTTTTCATCGATCTTGCGGTACTCGATAGTCACATTGTCTCCCGGATGGGCGCTGATGGGATTCCAGCAGTCCACGTAGGCGCGCAGCCCCTTTTCATCGGTCAGCTTGAAGTTGATCCGCACTTTGGCGCGTTCGCCTTTTGTCGATAAAACCGTGCCTTTAATCACGTTGCCGCTCCTTTCCGGGTCCTCAGGCGTAGGGGTGGATCAAGATGTACCAGACCCCGATGCCGAAAATGATCCCGTACATGATCAAGGCCGCAAGCAGGCCCTGCCAGGTGCGGGGATAGCCGAAATTCAGATACTCGCCGAAAACGCCGCGGCGGTTGAAAAAGGTATAGTTCGTGCGGCGCTTGAACCAGCGGGCCTTCCGTTCCGACCCGATGAGGCGCGCCCCGATGATGATAATGACAAACGACAAGGCAAAGACAAGGGCCAGGCGATAAAAGACGGCCTGCGTGCTCACCGTGGTGAAATCCACTAACTGCATTCGTGTATACTCCCTTCCCAAACGGAATTAAAATTCGAGGTACTTGTCCGGCATGAGGCGGACCAGCTCACGCAAAAATTCGTCGCTGCAGCAGAAAATGACCGCGGCCAGGCCCTTTCCTTCGCGGAACGCCAGGATACGGGTCGGGTTTTCATCGGCCATGTTGTACCGGTGGATGTAGTGTCCGATGCGCGTCCGCCGGAAAAAATCATGTCGGTACTTGCGGGCGAAGCTTTCGGTCTGCGTCAGGTCCACGATGTAGTGGGACTGACGCCACAGCCCGATGGTCACAATCTCCAGTTCATCCCGACGCAGGATGAGTTCGTACCGGTAGAACACCTTCCAAATCCACAGTCCCAGCCAGAGCAGGTTCATGCCCATGCCCACGGGAGTCACGTGGCCCGTCATCCGGAAGCCGTAGCCTTCGTAGGCCCAGCTGCAGCAGATCAGCAGCAGCACAAAATAGGCAAAAAGCATCTTCCCACGGCTCCGCTGGGTCGATTCCCGGCAGATTTCCCGTGTTTTCGTCACTTTCACTGGTTTCGTCGCTCTCACGCAGTTCCCTCCTGTAACTCCGAACAGCCTCCCGCGCGGCTGTTTCCGCCGCCGGGCACACCTCTTCAGAGTATCCCATCCTCTAAAATAATGCCATATTATTATAGCAAATCCCCGCAAAAAAAGATAGGGTAAATTAAAATGCGCAAAGGGCCGGGCAACTACGCGTTGCCCGGCCCGGAAGAATCCGCTTATTTGGTTTCGATAGTGCGGTTGATGTAACGGTTCAGGTTCTGCTGCATCCAGCGGGCCTGCCAGTCCGTCTTGGTCAGGTACGCGTCTTCCGTCTCGTCGTAGGAATGGATTTTCTTTTGGTAGTACTTGCCCGTCACGCCGTTGTACGAAGCGAACTGCCCTTCCACGCGCATGCCGATCATCGATTCCGTGCGGAAGTTATAGAACGTTTCGCCGACTTTGTCAATGCGCAGGGCGACGACAATGTCCGCGCCGGTCTGCGAGGCCACCGCCATCAGCGTATTCTTGTCAAACGAAGCCAGGCCCGTTGCCGGCACGACCTGGGAAACCGTCGTATCGTCGAGCAGCTCGAAATCGGGATAGTGGAACCGGTCCACGGCGATGTCCCAATACCAGCTGTTCCAGTCGCTGCCCCGTTCTACCTGGGCTTCATTGATCTGAATCGGAAGGACGGCGACCCGGGCCGCTTCCGCCTTGCCCGTAAAACCCGTCGTCAGGCAGAATACGGAGAGCACGGCCATCATAAACAAAAAGATTCTTTTCATGTTGTTTCCTCCTGCTTGTACGCTTCTTCAGCGGTTATCGAACACGTTCATTGTACCACACCTCGCGGCAGAATGCCAGTGTCAACCGGCAGGAATTTGCGTTTCCCCGACTTTGTTCCCAAAATGTTTCCTTCTGCTCCCGGCGGCAGGAAAGCAAACAGGGACTGCCAACGCAGTCCCTGTTTACCGAGCCTGGAGCCAGCGGCGCTTTCACACACAAAAAAGTGAGACCGCAAAGCGGTCTCACTGGTATTGCAAACGATTTGCGGTTTTTGGTTCCGCCGTCTTCCCTGAGATTAGAAGCGCAGCTGGAATTCGGACCACAGGGTCTTGTCTTTCTTGTCGGAATCTTCGCGGCTCTTCAGGTCATAGTACTTGACGGTAGCCATCATGTTCTTGGCCACCGTGTAGGAAGCGGCGACGCTGTAGCCTTTGAAGCCGTCCGTAACCAGAGCTTTCTGCATCGTGCCATCCATGGTATGTTTCTGAGCGGCGCGAGCCGGCTCATAGTAGTAGACAGCCTGTACGCCGAAGGAACCCGGTTTCGCGTAGGAAGCGCCCCACAGGTCGAGAATCGCATAGTAGCCATTTTCTTTAGCTGCGTCTTGGATATCTTCGGCATTGGTGTTCAAATAGCCGCCAGTCAATTTGACATTATCCGCAACCTTGACCTTCAGGCCGGCATTGATGATGTGGAGATCGTCATCCGCCTGGGCATCCGCTTCATCCTTAAGGCTGGTGTAACCAGCAAACAGGTCCACCGCTTTGCCCAACCCGGTGGAAGCATTGACGCCCCAAGCCGTGTTTTTCGTATCATAGCCCTTGGTGCCGTACATCTTGCCGTAGAAGCCGCCGACTTTGACCTTGTCGCCATAGGAAACTACAACGCCGTCGAGATCGCTATCGTAAACCATGCCGTCAACCAGGTACAGGCCCTGACGACCAGCGTCGACTTTCATGCCGCCCAGACGGCCTGTGGCAAACGCACGGTTAATCTTGACATCACTGTCTTCGGCGCTATAGTCGCCCTTAGCATCTTTGTACGTGCCATGGAAAACCTGTTCGTTCTGCAGACGGGTTACATAGCTCCAATCGTTGTTGACTTTGCCCGTGAAGACCAGACGGGTACGGAGCTTGCTTTCGGACTTCTTAACGCCGTTTTCTTTAACGGATGCATAATGATAACGAATCTGGCCGGCAATCTTGGTGTTGTCGGATTTCTTTTCCAGGGCCGCGACGCGAACGCCCAGGGCATCCAGTTCGTCAGCGAATTCCGCCGCCAGTTTGTCTACGTTGGCGCCTTTGGCCATCGCTTTCGCGACGATCTGGGCCATTTCATAACGGGTCATGAGGCGGTCGCCCTTGAAGCTCGTGTCGCCGTAGCCGTCGATGACGCCGGCAGCAGCCAATTTGGCGATGCTGTCATACGCCCAATGACCAGCCGGTACATCGGAGAACGGGTTCGCGGCGTACGCGGAAGCGGTAACGCCCAGAGCCATAGCCATAGCCAGTACTAAAGATTTTTTCATGGTTGTTTCCTCCTTTTAGTAAGAAAACGTTTATTTATTATAAAACGTCCCCCAGGAGAACCGGTCTTCCCGTTCCATCGCGCCGGCGCGAGTTGCCTTGTTTCCTCTGCCCCGATGTGGCGGCTCGATGATTCCCTCTTTCGTACGTTCCATAATCCGGAAGAAAAACGCCGCTGCAACATCTTCCCGATGTCGTAGCTTATGCTCATTATACCTAAAACTCGTGTGTATTGCAAGAGATTAAACTATATTTTTCAGTATATTTCTTCCTGCGACATTCTGAATTACGGACAACGCCGCACCTTGCGGGAACATAAAAAAGTGAGACCGCAAAGCGGTCTCACTGAAATGACAGGCAATTTGCGGTTTTTGGTTCCGCCGGCTTCCTTAGGATTAGAAGCGCAGCTGGAATTCGGACCACAGGGTCTTGTCCTTGGTTTCGGAATCATCACGGCTCTTCAGGTCATAGTACTTGACAGTAGCCATCATGTTTTTGGCCACCGTGTAGGAAGCGGCGACGCTGTAGCCTTTGAAGCCCGTGATTTTCAGCCAATCGTTCAGATCGCCGTCCATCGTATGAGCTTCCGCGGAAAGGGCGGGCTGATCATAGTAGACAGCCTGTACGCCGAAGGAACCCGGTTTCGCGTAGCTGGCGCCCCACAGGTCGAGGATGGCGTACCAGCCGTTTTCTTCGTAACCCGTGTTGGTATGCAGGTAAGCGCCGGTCAGTTTGACGTCGTCCGTGATGTTGAACTTCAGGCCGGCATTGGTAATAGCCAGGTTGTCATCCACGGCAAGGAAATCGTTGCCTCCCGTTATCGGTCCTTCCGCATGCAGCTTGTCATAGCCGGCAAACAGGGTAACGGCTTTGCCAAGCTCAGCGGAAGCATTGACGCCCCAAGCCTTGTCGTTGTCTACATCAACTACAACGGCGTCTCCGAAAAGCTTATCCGCCTTATTGACAAAGGATTCCGTCAGTTTGCCATAGTAACCGCCGACTTTAACCTTATCACCGTAGGAAACTGCCACGCCGTCAAAGGTGCTGTCGTAGACCATGCCATCGGCCAGATACAGGGCAGCGCGGCCGGCATCGACCTTCAGGCCGCCCAGACGGCCCGTCATGAAGGCGCGGTTAATCTTGACATCATCGTCTTCGCCCTTGTAGCTGGACGCGAAATCCTGGACGTTCTGGAGACGAGCCACATAATCCCAGTTGTCGTTCACTTTGCCCGTGAAGATCAGACGGGTACGGAGCTTGCTTTCATTCTGTTTCTCGCCGTCAAACTTATAGCTGGAATAGCTGTAACGGATCTGGCCGGTGATCTTGGTGTTGTCGGATTTCTTTTCCAGGGCCGCGACGCGAACGCCCAGGGCATCCAGTTCGTCGGCGAATTCCGCCGCCAGTTTGTCTACGTTGGCGCCTTTGGCCATCGCTTTCGCGACGATCTGGGCCATTTCATAACGGGTCATGAGGCGGTCGCCCTTGAAGGTCGTGTCGCCGTAGCCGTCGATGACGCCGGCAGCAGCCAATTTGGCGATGCTGTCATACGCCCAATGACCAGCCGGTACATCGGAGAACGGGTTCGCGGCGTACGCGGAAGCCGTAACACCCAGAGCCATGGCCATAGCCAGTACCAAAGATTTTTTCATAGTGGTTTCCTCCTTATAAGAAAACGTTTATTTATTACAAAACGTCCCCCAGGAGAACCGGTCTTCCCGTTCCATCGCGCCAGCGCGAGTTGCCTTGTTTCCTCTGCCCCGATGTGGCGGTTCGATGATTCCCTCTTTCGTACGTTCCATAATCCGGAAGAAAAACGCCGCCGCGACACCCCTCAGGCACCGCGTGTTATGCTCAGTATACATAAAATGTATAAATATTGCAAGAGATTAAACTATATTTTTCAGTATATTTCTTCCTGCAACATTCTGAATTACGGACAACGCCATGCCTTGCGGGAACACAAAAAAGTGAGACCGCGAAGCGGTCTCACTGGTATTGCAAACAATCTGCGGTTTTTGGTTCCGCCGTCTTCCTCAGGATTAGAAGCGCAGCTGGAATTCGGACCACAGGGTCTTGTTCTTGAGGTCGGAATCTTCGCGGCTCTTCAGGTCGTAGTACTTGACGCTGGCCATCATGTTCTTGGCCACCGTGTAGGAAGCGGCGACGCTGTAGCCTTTGAAGCCGTCTTCCCACAGGCCCTGGGCTTTGTACTCACCGTTCATGGTGTGGGCTTCCGCGGAGAGGGCGGGCTGATCATAGTAGACAGCCTGTACGCCGAAGGAACCCGGTTTCGCGTAGGAAGCTCCCCACAGGTCGAGAATCGCGTAGAACCCATTCTCGTTTTCATCGGCATTGGTATGCATGTAGGCGCCGGTCAGTTTGACGTCGTCCGTGATGTTGAACTTCAGGCCGGCATTGGTAATAGCTACATTTTCATCTACGCCATCGGCATGAATCTTGTCATACCCCGCGAACAGGTTGACAGCCTTGCTGAGATCCGCAGCGGCGTTCACGCCCCAAGCCTTGTCGTTCACGTCCACAGCGTTCACTCTGGACTCGGTCAGCTTGCCATAATAGCCGCCAACCTTGACTTTGTCGCCGTAGCCGACTTTGACGCCATCAAACGTATCATCGTAAATCATGCCATCGGCCAGATACAGGGCAGCGCGGCCGGCGTCGACCTGCAGGCCGCCCAGACGGCCCGTCATGAAGGCGCGGTTAATCTTGACATCATCGTCTTCGCCCTTGTAGTCATACGTACTGGCAGGATCTTTGTGGAAGTACTGGTTGTTTTCCAGACGGGTTACATAGTTCCAGTTGTCGTTGACCTTGCCCGTGAAGATCAGGCGGGTACGCAGGCGGGCATTGGAAGTTTTCGTATCCGACGGTTCCTGCTTAATGCTCTGATAGCTGTAACGGATCTGACCGGTGATCTTGGTGTTATCGGATTTCTTCTCCAGGGCCGCGACGCGAACGCCCAGGGCATCCAGTTCGTCGGCGAATTCCGCCGCCAGTTTGTCTACGTTGGCGCCTTTGGCCATCGCTTTCGCGACAATCTGGGCCATTTCATAACGGGTCATGAGGCGGTCGCCCTTGAAGGTCGTGTCGCCGTAGCCGTCGATGACGCCGGCAGCAGCCAATTTGGCGATGCTGTCATACGCCCAATGACCAGCCGGTACATCGGAGAAGGGGTTCGCGGCGTACGCGGAAGCGGTAACGCCCAGAGCCATGGCCATAGCCAGTACCAAAGATTTTTTCATGGTTGTTTCCTCCTTTTAGTAAGAAAACGTTTATTTATTACAAAACGTCCCCCAGGAGAACCGGTCTTCCCGTTCCATCGCGCCGGCGCGAGTTGCCTTGTTTCCTCTGCCCCGATGTGGCGGTTCGATGATTCCCTCTTTCGTACGTTCCATAATCCGAAAGAAAACGGTGCCGCGACATCGTTCCGATCTCGTAGCTTGTGCTCATTATACACGAAATATATTGTTATTGCAAATAATTTTTAATTAAGATGTATTCTTAATTATATTTATTTATAAATATTTCTGCTAGCATAAAAATGCACACCCATGATGCAAGCTGGCCCGTCGCCGTTCCACCCCGCCCCTGCAGGGCGCTAAACGGCCGTTTCCCGGGCAGTGCCGTCAGCCGCCGCGGAAAAAGGGGACAAAAAAAGCGAGACCGCAGGGCGGTCTCGCTGAAAACACGAATCTTTGCAGTTTGGAATCTCGCGATTTTCTGAGGTTTAGAAGCGCAGCTGGAATTCGGACCACAGGGTCTTGACTTTGTTGTCGGAGTCTTCCCTGCTCTTCACGTCGTAGTACTGGACGCTGGCCATCATGTTCTTGGCCACCGTGTAGGATGCGGCAACCTGATAGCCCTTGAAGCCGTCGACCCACAGACCCGTTTCATACAGGTCGGCGCTCATGGTATGCATCTGGGCGGACATGGAAGGCTGATCGTAGTAGACAGCCTGGAAACCGAAGGAACCCGGTTTCTTGTAGTCGGCGCCCCACAGATCGAGAATGGCGTACCAGCCGTTGCTGTTGTTGTCGGCGTTGGTGTGCAGGTAGCCGCCGGTCAGGGCAACATCATCGGTGAGGTTGAATTTCAGGCCGGCGTTCGTAATCTTGGCCTTGTCGTCGTTGAACATCACTTTGGCGGAGTCCGTAGCTTCACGCTGATTCCCATTTTTGAAGTTGACTTCCGTATAGCCGGCGAAGAGGTTCGTCGCGTGGCCCAGGGCCGTGTTGACGTTGACACCCCAGGCCTTGTCGCTCGGATTGTTGTCCGTGTTGTCGATTGCGCCGGTCACTTTGCCGTAGAAGCCGCTAACCTGGAATTTGTCGCCGACCGTAGCCTGCACGCCGTCCAGCAGGTCATCGTAGACCGTGCCATCAGCGAGCCACAGGTCCTGGCGGCCTGCGGTCACGTTGACAGCGCCCAGGTTGCCCGTCAGGTAGGCATGGTTGATTTTGACGTCGTCGTCTTCCCCCTTGTAATCGCCGCCATCGACACTGTTGTGGAAGTACTGGTTGTTTTCCAGACGGGCCACGTAATCCCAGTTGTCGTTGACTTTGCCCGTGAAGATCAGACGGGTACGCAGACGCGCTTTGGAATATTTGCTGTCGTCTTTGTCAAATTTCTGGGTTTCGTAGCTCGTACGGATCTGGCCGGAAATCTGTACATTGTCGGATTTCTTTTCCAGGGCCGCGACGCGAACGCCCAGGGCATCCAGTTCGTCAGCGAATTCCGCCGCCAGTTTGTCCACGTTGGCGCCTTTGGCCATCGCTTTCGCGACAATCTGGGCCATTTCATAACGGGTCATGAGGCGATCGCCCTTGAAGGTCGTGTCGCCGTAGCCGTCGATGACGCCGGCAGCAGCCAGTTTGGCGATGCTGTCATACGCCCAATGACCAGCCGGTACATCGGAGAACGGGTTCGCGGCGTACGCGGAAGCCGTGACGCCCATGGCCATAGCCATGGCCAGTACTAAGGATTTTTTCATGTGGATTTCTCCCCTCTTGAATGTATTGTGCAAATCCACCTTGCCATCCCCGCGTCCCGTGCCGCCTTCGTGCGAGTTGCCTAGTTTCCTCTACTTCGGTCGGTCCGTTCCTGCGTCGACGCGCCGGCGAATTTATCACCTTGTACAAAAGTCCATGCGCGAAACACGCCTTGAACTTTATGCGACTAATTATAGCATGCTGGCGACAAAACGCAATGTATATGCGTAAATTTTAGCTTTTATATGCACAAAACACAAAAAACGACAGCGTGCCCCCCTGGAGGGTGTAACGAACATTACAAATCCCCCTGTTTTTGAAAAAAGTGCCCCCCTGTCCGCCGGAAATGGTATAATACGGGCAGCAGGAATTGCCCCCGAACAGGACAACCCCTCGCGCGTTTTTTATTTTAAGGAGTGATTAATATGCGGAAATCCCTGTTTTCCAAGACTTCCGTGGCCACGGCGGCCCTGGTCCTGACCCTAGGGACAGCGGCCCTGCCCGCGCCGGCGCAGGCCTTCGACTGGGGCTCCGGGGCGGTCGCCGTCCTGCAGGTCGGGGCCCAGTATGCCTATTTGAACCGGCAAGTCCATTACATCGAGACGAAAGGCCGGAATGAATACTTCGGACAGATCAAGGAAAAATACGGCGTCAATACGGACGCCACGGCCAACGCCATGCTGGACCGCGTCATGGGGCGCCTCAGCAAGTCCATCGCGGCCCAGAATCCGAAATCGACCATTACGTCGGAACCGTACCAGTATTTTGTCAACAACGATACATCGTTCAACGCCTTCTGCACCTTGGGACACAATTTGAGTGTCAACATCGGGGCCTTTGAAAAACTGGCCTACGACGAAGACGAACTGGCCTTCGTCATCGGCCACGAGCTGGCCCACGGGGAAAAGAAACATCCCGCCCGCGGCGTGACGCGCGGCCTGCCCGTGTCCCTCCTGGCGGCCTTGTATTCCAGCCAGAATCCGAACGCCGCCTCCTACATCGGCGCCACCTTGCTGAACGCTGTCGGTACGGCGAAACTGGTCACGAAACCCATGGAAACGGAAGCGGACAAGCTCGGGTTCGACTATGCCGTCGGCGCGGGATATAACATCGGCGGCGGCGCCGCCCTGTGGCAGCGCATCCTGGAACGGAACGGCAAAGGGCACGGCGGCTTCGCGGAGCTCTTCAACGACCATCCGCGCAGCATTTCCCGGCGCGACGCCTACAGCAAACGACTGACCAAGTGGAGCAACAACAAGGTCCGGGTCAACGCCGACACGGGGGAAATCCTCGTCCAGGGCAAATCCTTCTATACACCCAAGGATAACGGCGTCAAGAGCGGCCTGGAACAAGCCTACCTGATCGCAGGCAACCTGGCCGCCGTCTTCCACGACCCGGACCAGGCGCCCGGCGCCGTGACGACGCAAGGCGGCGTTCTCCTCGTAGGGCGCCAGCCCATCCTGACCCTGGCCGGCACGCCCGATCCGGCCGGTGTGACCAGCCGCCTCGCAGCCATCCTGAATCCGAAACAGGTGGCCAGCGGCAGTCGGAAGGACGCGACATCCCACTGACATCAGCCGGCCAAGCCAAAGGCCTCTCCTTTCCCAAGGGAAGGAGAGGCCTTGTTTATTTTCCCGCGGCACGGGGCCGCGCGGGTTGGCGAGTCCGGGTCCGCCGTTACCGTGTTTTTCTGCCGTGGGTATACGTGGGCAGCAGTTTCGGCGACAGGACCGTCGTCTCGATGCCCGCCGCTTCCCGTTCCCGGGCGAAGGCCACCACGTGGTCCAGGTTCAGGCGTTCCGCCGGGACGGCGGCGCGCCCTTTCGCTTCGGCGGCGGCGTGTTCGCCGGCGATGCGGCCAAAGACAATGATGTCCAGGAGGCTGTTGCCCATGAGACGGTTCGTGCCGTGGATGCCGCCGACGGCTTCGCCGGCCACGAAAAGGCCCGGGATTTCCGTCTCGGCGTCGCGGTTGATCAAGATGCCGCCATTCTGGTAGTGCAGCGTCGGATAAACGAGGATCGGCTCCTTGCGGAGGTCGATGCCGAATTTCTGGTACATGCGCAGCATGCCGGGAATGCGTTTTTCAATGGTCCCTGCGCCGTGCAGCATGTCGATCATGGGCGTGTCGAGCCACAGGGCGACGCCGTCCAGGGCTTTGACGCCGTTGCCGCGGGCCGTGCATTCGCGGATGATGGAGGCCGCCGCTACATCGCGCGTTTCCAGGGGGTTCATGAAGGCCACGCCCTTGCTGTTGACGAGCTGGGCGCCGACGGAGCGCACTTTTTCCGTCACCAGGGCGCCATAAATCTGGGCCGGGAAAGCGACGCCCGTAGGATGGTACTGGATGGCATCCGCATAAATCAGGCGGGCACCGGCGCGGTAGGCCAGCACGAGGCCGTCCGCCGTGGCGCCGTAATGGTTCGACGTGGGGAATCCCTGGTAGTGCAGGCGTCCTGCGCCGCCCGTGGCGAGGATGACCGTCCTGGCCCGGACCACGAGCAGTTCGTTGCTGTCCAGGTCCAGCAGCACGGCGCCGGCCGCTTTGCCTTCAGTATCCTTGATGAGCTCGATGGCCGGCGCATAGTCCAGCACGGGGATTCCCAGGTTCTGCACCTCGTCGCGCAGCACGCGCATGATTTCCGCCCCCGTCACATCCTTGCAGGCATGCATGCGCTTGCGCGACGTGCCGCCGCCGTGGGTCGTGACCATGGTGCCGTCCGCTTCCTTGTCGAACAGCACGCCCAGGCGGCTCAGCCATTCGATGGCCAGGGGCCCGTTTTCAACCAGCTCTTCCAGCAGGTCGGGGATATTCTTGTAATGACCGCCGCCCATGGCGTCCAGATAATGGGTCACCGGCGAATCGTTGGCCTTGTCCGCGGCCTGGATGCCGCCTTCGGCCATCATGGTGTTGGCTTCGCCCATGCGCAGTTTCGTCACGACCAGGACCCCGGCCCCGCCGTTATGGGCCTCAATGGCCGCTGCCGCGCCGGCGCCGCCTCCGCCGATGACGAGGACGTCCGTCTCATAGTCGATGCGCCCCAGGTCCACCTTGACGCCTTCCAGGCGGCTTTTGCCCTCCAGGAGGACCGCCAGTTCGTTCGGCACCTTGGAGCCCTTGCTGGGACCCGTCGACAGGACCGTGAAGCCTTTGGCGCTGTAGTCGGGGTGGAACTCCTTCAGCAGTTTGTCCTTCTCTTCCGCCGAAAAACGGGGCAGTTCCTTGTGCAGCCGTTCCGCGCGGGTAGCTTCCACCAGTTTCATGGAATCCAGCATTTCCTGCGTAAATGTGCTCATCTTCTTACCCCCTTATTTCTCGATGACGCGGGCATTGTACATCGTCTGCAGCGCTTCGGCGGGCAGGGCCTTCAGCTTCGCCAGGTCCGCGTCGAATCTGCCGCTTTTGATTTCGGCCACGCGCTCTTCCAGATGCGCGCAGGGCGGCTCGATGTATTTCGCCGTCAGGCGCCGCGCCAGGAGGCCGACGGCGCTGTGCGTGATCTGGGCCGGGCAGCGGGAAGCGCAGATGTTGCAGCCCACGCAGTCAAAGGACAGTTCGGCGCACTTTTTGTAGTTCCCGCGCTGGGCGGCGGCAATGTACTGCATCACGTTCAGTCCCTGGGGGCATCCCTTGGTACAGGTGTTGCAGCCGATGCAGCTGTAGATTTCGGGATACAGGTGGCCGACGATGTTCTCGTCCCGGGACAGCTCGTCCACGTTGTAGCGGCGCTTGTTCACCGGATACGATTCGAGACGGCCGACGCACATGCCTTCTTCCACTTTGGTCTGGCAGGCCAGGGCCACCTTGATTTCCGTTTTCCCCAGCATGCGGTACACCACGGCGCAGGCGCCGCAGAAACCGCTCCGGCAGCCGCAGCCGCGGATCAGCTTGAAGCCGGCGTACTCCATGGCATCCATGATGGTGAGGGATGCCGGCACGGTATATCGTTTACCCAGCAGGGTGACATGTACCATTTCTTCCATGGGAAATCCTCCTCTTGCTCCGGATCAGTATTCGTCCGGCATATCGTCCAGCTCGTCGCACGTAAAGACGGGACCGTCCTTGCAGACGTACTTTTTGCCGATGTTGCAGCGGCCGCATTTGCCGATGCCGCATTTCATGCGCAGCTCCAGCGTCGTAAAGACCTGGTCCTTGCGGAAGCCCATTTCCGTAAGCGCCGCCAGGCACAGTTTGATCATGACGGGCGGCCCGCACAGGCAGACCGTCTTGTCCGGCGTAAAGGCCAGGTCCTTGAGGAACGCCGGCACAAAGCCCACATGCCCCGTCCAGCCTTCTTCCGGACGGTCAATGGTAAGATGTACCCGTACATCCTTATGGCGCGGCCAGTCCTCTGTCAGTTCGCCGTATTTCACAAAATCCTCTTTGCTGCGCGCGCCGTAGACGACGTCGATGGCGCCGTAGTCCCCGCGGTTGTCCAGCATGTAGTTGATGACGCTGCGCAGGGGCGCCATGCCGATGCCGCCGCCGATGAAGAGCATATCCTTGCCCTGCAGGCGTCCCTCCACGGGAAAATGGTTGCCGAAGGGCCCGCGCACGGCGATTTCCTGCCCTTCCGCCATGTTCCCGTCCAGAAAGTCCGTGAGGCGGCCCGTCCGCTTGATGCTGAACTCCAGAAAGGCTTTGTTGGTCGGCGACGACGTAATCGAAAAAATCGCTTCGCCGAGGCCCGGTACGGAGAGGAAGGCGCATTGCCCGGGCAGGTGCTCGAACAGTTTGCCGCCGCCGGGTTTTTCCACCTGGTAGGTGGTGACATCGGCCGTTTCGCGGGTCACCTTCGTAATCACGCCCACGACGGGAATCATACGGTCCTTGTTGCTCATTCCGACCCCTCCTTTGCCGTGTCCGCCAGTTCCGCCGCCAGGGCCCGTTCCACCTTCACGATATTCAGGTTCACGGGGCAGGCCTTCAGGCAGCGCCCGCAGCCGACGCAGGCGAAGGTGCCTTCGTGGTCTTCGGGGAAATAGACGAGTTTGTGCATATAACGCTGGCGGAACCGTTCGAGCCGGCCTTTGCGCGGATTGCCGTGGGGCATCTGCGTAAAGTCGCGGTCCATGCAGCTGTCCCAGCAGCGGTACCGCTCCGTGTCGAAGGGACCCGTCTTTTCATCGCGCACGTCGAAGCAGTGGCACGTGGGGCACACGTAGGTGCAGGTGCAGCAGCCGAGGCACGTCGGCGCCAGCTTTTCCCACACCGGGCTGTGGAACGCCGGCAGCTCCTGCGCCGCCAGGCGTTCGTCGAAATGCAGGCCGTGGAGCGGCAGTTTGTCCCACCGGTCCCGCAGCGCCGCTGCCTGCCGGGCCACGGCGGCAGGCTCCTCCCCTGCGTCTGCGAAGGGCACGCTGCCGCCGAGGGCGTCCGTCAGGGCCTTGCCCTTTTCCGTGCGGGCGTCCCAGTAGAGGCAGCCGTCCGCCGCCCACGTATCCACATCGGCGCCGGGCCGGGCCGGGTCGAGGCCGAAGGTGCGGCAGAAGCAGGTCTCTTCCGGTTCGCTGCAGCCCAGGCCGATGACGGTCAGGCTGTCCCGGCGGGCCTTGTAGTATTCGTCCTGCGGGTCCTGCAGGAACACCTTGTCGAGGACGGCGAAGCCGCGTATATCGCAGGCCCGCACGCCGAAGGCGATGACTTTCCCCTGCGGCAGGGGGGCCGCCTGCAAAGCGAGCCTGCGTCCTTCCTGGCGGAACTCCAACAAAGGTTCCACCTGGGGGAACAAGACATCTTTCGGGGCTTTTACGGTATAGTTCTCCAGATCCGGCTCGCCGGCGGCACCATACCAGGCGAAATCCGTCCGCCCGTTCCGGCGGAAGGGGGCGTACACCCTGCCCTCGCGGGCGAGGGCGCCCAGCAGTTTGTCCAGGTCCGCCAAGTTCAGCTTACGCATGACCGTCCCTCCTGTCCTCATTCCGCACCGCCGTGTCCGGGTCGGGATCGCCGGGGCGGAAGGTGAACTGCGGCGCCGGCGTTTCGGCGTCTTCCCCGGGCTGGTACGGCCCGAAACAGGTGTTGATGTCTTTGGCGAATTTGCCGTTCAGCAGATCCAGGCGGATCCCTTCGGGGCACACGCGCCCGCATTCGCCGCAGCCCGTGCACCGGCCCGCCACGTGGAAGGCGCGGATGACATGGAACAGGGCTTCCTGCGAGGCGTCGGCATAGGCCTTGCCGTCGGCGCCGCTGCCGGGATGGTCGAAAATGCACTGTTCGCAGCTGCAGGCCGGGCACACGTCGCGGCAGGCGTTGCAGCGGATGCACCGCGACAGTTCCTGCTGCCAGAAGGCGAACCGCCCTTCCGGCGTCATGGCCTCGATGGCCTCCACCTCGGCAAAACGGTCTGCCGGTGCCTGCGGCACCGCCTGTTTCGCACCGATTTCCTCATCGGCGATCTTGTAATCATTGCCCTTGCAGGCCAGGCACTTGCGCAGCAGCACGGCGGCCCTGGGCAGGGTCACGGGGCCGCCGGCGCAGGTCACGGCCACGTCGCCGCCCCGGTCCTCGATGGCCACGATGCCGCGGCAGCCCGCCGCGCGGATCTTCCGGATATCCAGCATGCCGCCGCAGGGCGTCCCGACGGCATGGACCAGGTCCCGCCGGATGCGGTGGTCCTTGAGCAGCTGGTTGACGCCGTAGGTGTCACAGGGTTTCAGGAACACGGCGGCCTTTTGCCCTGCCCGGGAGGTCTGGATCAGGTATTTGGCCAGGTTGGCCGGGCAGAAGCAGTCGTACGTCAGTTCCTCCAGTTCCTCTCCCGTGTGGAAGACGGCCGTGGCGTGGTCGTAGGGGAATTCCCCCCGCCGCCAGGCCAGGACGCAGTCCGCCGTACCGTCCTGCAGCAGGGCGGCGGCCTTCTCCCGCATCAATTCCTCTATTTTCTGCATCGCATATCCCTCAGTTTCACATTCTCACCCAAGGACGCAATATGCGCCGTAAACCCGTTCATGACTTCCGCGAACCGCGCGCCTTCCGAGGCGGAGACCCAGGCCACGCGCAGGCGGTCCCTGGCCACGCCCAGGTAGTCGAGCATGCCCATAAGGAGCGTCAGGCGGCGGCGGGTATAATAGTTGCCCGTCATGTAATGGCAGTCGCCGGGATGGCAGCCGCAGAGGATGACGCCGTCGGCGCCTTTCTGGAAGGCCCGCAGCACGAACAGGGGGTTCACCCGTCCGGAACAGGGCACCTTGATGATCTTCACGTTGGCCGGATAGTGTTTGCGCGCCGTTCCGGCGCCGTCGGCGCCGGCGTAGCTGCACCAGTTGCAGCAGAAGGCCACGATCTTCGGTTCGAAGGGGGCCGTGTCCGGCGCGGCGTTCTTCGTTGCTTCGTTTACCAGCATAGGGCATCCACCTCCGCCATGATTTCCTGATTCGAGAACCCTTTCAAGTCCATCGCGCCCGACGGGCAGGCGACGGTGCAGGCGCCGCAGCCCTGGCAGAGGGCCTCGTTGACCACTGCCACAGAACGCTGTTCCTTTTTACCCTCCAGGGTGACGACGGTCTTCTCCACGGCCTCAATGGCGCCGTAGGGGCAGACCTGGACGCAGGACCGGCAGCCGCTGCACACCGTTTCGTTGCACCAGGCCGTGCAGGGATTCGTCAGCAGCTTGTCCTTCGAGAGCAGGCCGATGGCCTTGACGGCCGCCGCCCCTGCCTGGGAGACCGTCTCGGGAATATCCTTCGGCCCCTGGCACATGCCGGACAGGAAGACGCCCGCCGTGGGGCTCTCCACCGGCCGCAGTTTCGGGTGGGCTTCCACGTAGAACCCGTCATTGTCGATGCTGGCCGTCACCAGGCCCGCCACCTTGCGGGCGTCCGGCGAGGCCGTCACGGCCGCCGCCAGGACGATCAGGTCCGGCTCCATTTCAAGCTGGCGGCCGCTGTTCAGGTCGGACGCCGTCAAATGCAGCGTCCCGTCCCTGTGCACATCGACTTTGCCGACGAGGCCGCGGATATAGTGGACGCCGTATTCCTCGACGGCGCGGCGCTGGAATTCATCGAATCCTTTGCCGGGCGTGCGCACGTCAATGTAGAACACGGTCACGTCCGTATCGGGATATTTTTCCCGGATATACATGGCATGCTTGGCGTTGTACATGCAGCAGATCTTGGAGCAGTACGTCTTCCCCCGGCCCGAGGTATCGCGCGAACCGACGCAGCTCACGATGACGACCTGCTTCGGCTGCCGGCCCGTCGAGGGACACACCAGGTGGCCTTCCGTCGGGCCGCCGGCGTTGGTCAGCCGTTCCAGCTGGAGCGACGTGATGATGTCCTTGCTGCGGCCCCAGCCCAGGTCGCCGAAATGCTGCAGATCAAGCAGGTCGAAGCCCGTCGCCAGCACGATGGCGCCGTACTGTTCCGTCACGATTTCATCCTGCTGGGTGTAGTCGATGGCCTTGTTCGGGCACACAAGGGAGCACACGCCGCACTTGCCCGTCTGGAACCTGAGGCAGTGCGCCCGGTCGATGACGGGCACCTTGGGGATGGCCTGGGCAAAGGGGATGTAGATGGCCCCGCGCTTGCGCAGGCCGGCATCGAACTCGCTGCCGGCCTGGCGGGACGGACACTTGGTGGTGCAGATGCCGCAGCCGCTGCAGATGTCGGCCTTGACGCTGCGTGCCTTTTTGCGGATGTCGGCCTCGAACTGGCCGACGAAGCCGCGGACCGCTTCCACTTCGCTGTAGGTGAAGATGCGGATGTTGGGATGCTGGGCCGCGTCCACCATCTTCGGGGTCAGGATGCAGGCTGAGCAGTCCAGGGTCGGGAAGGTCTTGTCCAGCTGGGCCATTTTGCCGCCGATGGACGGTTCCTTTTCGACGATGTCCACGGGATACCCCGCGTCGGCGATGTCGAGGGCCGTCTCAATGCCCGCGATGCCGCCGCCGAGGACGAGGGCCCGTTTCACGACGGCGCTCTCGCCCGGCTGGAGCGGTGTGTCCAGCTGCACTTTGGCCACGGCCGCCTTCAGGAGGGCGACGGCCTTCTGTGTCGCCTGTTCCCGGTCTTTCAGGATCCAGGCACATTGCTCGCGGATGTTCGCGATTTCCACCTGGTAGGGATTGACGCCGCACCGTTCTGCGCAGGTACGGAAGGTCTTTTCATGCATACGGGGCGAGCAGGAGCATACGACGATACGGTTGAGCCCGTATTGCCGCACAGCGTCGGCAATCAGCTGCTGGCCCTGTTCGGAACACATGTATCTATAATCGGCGGCAAAGGCCACACCGGGAATTCCTTGCGCGGCGGCAACGACACGGGCGACGTCGACGGTGGCGGCAATGTTACTGCCGCACCAGCATACAAATACGCCTATCTTTTGCACATTCGTTCCCTCCTGTCATTTGCTGAACTTGCGGTAAGCGGCCACAATGGCCTGCTGCGGCATACCGGGGTCCAGTTCCGCTACTTCTTCCGCCGTCAGGACCGGCGCGCCGGCCGGCCGGATGGAAAGGAGCCGGGCCGCCTCCATGACGCCGGCCGGATTGAGGCCCCGCGGGCAGCGTGTCTCGCAGGCAAAGCACGAGAGGCAGTCCCACGGGGAGGCAGCGGCCAGCACAACGGACGCGCGGCCGTTCTTCAGTTCCCACATCATGCGGCTCGGTACCAGGTCCATATGTTGCGCCATGGGGCAGTTGGCCGTGCAGCGGCCGCACTGGATGCAGCGTTTCACGTCCGTGTCCGCCAGTTCGAGGAGCTGGGCCGTCAGGTCCGCTTCCTTTTCGGGAGTCAGGCGGCCGGTGTTGCAAAGATCCGTTTTCGGTCCCGTTCCGGTCATTGCACGTCACCTCCTGTCGCAAGGCCCAGGGCCCGGGCCAGCAGTTCCGTAAAGTATGTGACGGGGACCTGCTGTTCCGCCGCCGCGTTGTGGACCAGGTTATAGGCGCACAACGGGCAGGCCGTCAGCAGTTCTTCCGCCCCGCCGTCCCTGGCGCTGGCCAGGATACGCCCCACCATTTCCCTGCAGTAGTCCCGGTTGGTCACGGCCAGATAGCTGCCACAGCACTCATTGCGCATGTCGTACACGACGGGCGTGGCTCCCAGGGCGCGGAGGAAGTCTTCGAGAATCGCCGGGGACTCGGGGTCGTCCAGGGCCATCACCTTGCCCGGGCGCAGGAGCATGCAGCCGTAGTAGGCGCCGATGCGCCGTCCTGCCAGGGGATGGGTCACGAGGGACGCCAGGCGGTTCCAGCCCACGTGGTCCCGCAGTACTTCCAGAAAGTGGAGTACCTTGGTTTCCCCGTGATAGGGCTTTTCCAGGGCCAGATAGTTGTTGATTTTGTCCCGGATTGGGTAAACGGCAGCCATATCGTCGTTCACCCGCTTCAAAACATGGTAGCAGGCACTGCACAGGGCGACCAGTGTGCCGCCGTTGTCGCGGGCCGCCGTCAGGGCACGCACGGCCCCCAGGCGTTCGCCGACCGCGTCGGGCGCCTGGGGATAGACGGCGCCGCAGCACTGCCACTCCGGCAGTTCCACCAGGGGGAAGCCCAGCCTTTCGGCGCACCGCCGCGCCGTCCGGTCCAGGGCCCGGGCATTGGTGGACAGGGTACAGCCCGGGTAGTAATTGTAGATCATGGTAACACCTCTTTATGATTCCACCGCGGTTGCCGCGTCATTTCTTTTTGAACTTGATCTTTTTGACCAGGCTGCCCTGGCTTTTGAGCCACATGGAGACGCCCTGTTCGCCGTACACTTCGGCGCTCACCCAGGCGCCTTCGCCGTCCTTGTCCTGCTTGACGACGCGGGCCGTCGGCAGGCGGTCGAGCACGGCCTCCAGGGCCGACGAGGCACACCAGAACGAAACCTCCGTCAAATCGCCCGTGAACATGAACTGGACGCGTTTGCGGAACTCGCCTTCCTTGAAGCGCTTGGCGTAGGGCGCCTCGAAATGGCGTCCCACCGGGCGGAACGCGACGATGCGGTCCAGGCGGTAGCCGATGGGGAACTTCTGCCTGACCTGCTTGCGCGTCGCCACCTCGTCCTGTTCGTCGAAATAGGCGAGGATGTAGAAGTAGTAGCTGTCGGAAAGGATGCCGACGGGTTTCACGAGCCGCCGTACGGTCCGGCCGTCGCTGTGCCGCCGGTACTCCATCTCGAGGACCTGCTGCTGGGCCACCATGCGCCCCATTTCCCAGAGGCGGTGGATCAGTTCCTGATGGTGCCGCGGTTCCACGTACAGGGCCTGTTCGTTCAGGATCAGGTCGCGCATGCGTTTCCGGTCGCTCAGGGGGAAGCAGCAGTCTTCCAGCTTCCTGAGCAGCGTATCCAGTTCCTTCTTCGTCAGGGAACGGCTTTCGAACAGGATTTTCGCAATCGTGTAGGCCTCGCTGCTCGTGAACGAAGACACGATGGGCGGCTGGATGGTGATGGTGCCGTCGTCCTTGTTTAAGACCAGCGTGCGGTCCAGGCCCCATTCAGGCCGCTCTTCGGCCAGCAGGTCGCGGATGTCCCGGAAGTCGCGCTGGATGGTGCGTTCCGAAACACCGAAACGGTCCGCCAGTTCCCGCTTGGTGACAGGTTTTCCCGCCGCCAGCCGGGAATAGATGTATAACGTCCTGTCCATGGCAATGACCCCTTTCTGTCGCTCTGTCATGCTGCATACTGTATACTTATTATTTTATTATAAACGGGGTCAAGTTACAATCCTTGCCCGTGCAAGTTCGTCAAAATATGGTAAAATAGAAAGACAATGGGAGATAATCCATACTTTACTGATAGAGAAAGGAAGGGTATGCATATGTCCGGTAAGAGCGGTGCTGCCGCAGCCTGGCTGGAACTGATCGGCAAGAGCAGGCTCCAGACGTTCCAGGACAATTTCGCCAAGGCGTTCAACGTCGCCGTCAACATACACGACCTGAACGGACAGCCGCTGACCGTCTGGGCCCAGCGGCCCCTGTTCTGCTTCGCCATCCGCCAGGAACACCGGGAGCAGTGCGATGCGAACTTCCGGGAAGACCTGGAGCGCGTACGGGAAGGGGAAACCTTCATCCACGTCTGCCCCTTCGGCATTGCGCGTATGTATATCCCGATCCTGTTCCAGAACAAACCCGTGGCCTACGCCGTCGTCAGCGGCGTGACCTATCCGGAAGGCATGATTTCCCCGGCCCTGCGGGAAAAGTACCACGTGACCGTCCACACCCGCGAAGAGGCACAGAACCTGCTGCGCTTCCTCGACAGCGCCCTGCGGCTGCTGAACTTCAACCTGCCGGCCCTGCGCGGCCTGGACCGCTTCGCCCCGTCCGGCGAAGACGCCCGGGATACGTCGCAGCCGCGCCGGGACAACCGCATCAGCCGCCGCGAAATGGACATCGTGCGCCTCATCTGCAAGGGCATGAGCAACAAGCAGATCGGCACGGCCCTTGCCATTTCCGAAACAACCGTGAAGACGCACATCAGCAACATCCTCGCTAAACTGAACCTGCATGACCGCACGCAGATCGCCATGCATTTTTATGAGAAGGGCCTGGATGACACGCAGGCGGAAGACGCCAAAGGGTGACGGGAATGGATTTGCACGACGACCGACTGAACCGCATCGACCAGCCGCATAAACTGCGCCTGCTGCTGGCCGCCCTCGTGGACGAAGGCAGTGCGACCCTGACGTCGCACCTGCTGCTCACCATCGTCCTGTTCATGCTGATTCCGTCGCTTTTGATTACGGTCTTCTCCAACCGCTACCTGGCCATCAAGTTCCAGGAAAACCAGGACCAGTACCTGCAGGCCACCCTGGCCATCGCCCTCAGCGAAATGCAGCAGCGCCAGCTGGACATCCGCAAAGCGGCCGGCGTACTGGTCGGGGAAACGGACACGCAGCGGGCCCTGGCGGCCGGCAACACCCGGAGCCTGGAACAGAAGATCGCCCTGCTCCAGAACCAGTTCGACAAGGTGGACTACGCCGTCATCCTGGACCGGGAGAACCACATCGTGGCCCGGTCCAGCGCCAACCTGCGCTACAAGGAGGACGGGGCCCTGGCCGCCATCAGCCGCATGGCCCAGGACGGAAAAAAGGCCCTGTCCTCCAACGAGACGATGCCCCTGACCGACCTGTTCGGCGAAGGCAGCGGGGACTACCGCAAATTCGCCGCCCGGCTGGAACAGAGCATGGGCGGCCGCACGGGTCCCCTGCCCCAGGCATTGTGCGAAGTCACGGCCGTCCCGATCCTGCGCAACGCGGACGGTCACGACTGCCTGGGCAGCCTCGTGCTCGTGGGCATCAGCAACAGCGACTATTACTTTCCTGATTACATCGCCTCCCGCGCGACGGACGGCTTCCTCGTCCTGACCGTGGGCGGCGTCCACGTCGCGACGAAATCGACGGAAGGCGAGGACCAGAGCGGCCTCATCGGCACGCCGTCCCAGCGCCTGTCCGCAGAATACCAAGGCCAGGACGGCCGCTATGGCGGACGCCTCGTCATGGACGGCGTCCCCTACGTGTTCGCCGACCAGCCCTTGAAAAACCGCAACGGCGAAGTCGTCGGCTACATCAGCTTCGGACTGCCGGAATCCCGGTTCTCCGGCATCATATCCGACAGCCGCAACCTGAGCCTGATCCTGGCCGCCGTCTGCGTCCTCTGCTTCGCCCCCCTGGTGTGGCTCGTCCACACCCGCCTCAAAGGGGACCGCGCCGCCCTGGAACTGCAGGTGCAGCTGCGCACCCGGGAACTGGAAAGCACGGTCCGCGAACTGCAGGACCTGAACCAGACGAAGACCGAGTTCCTTTCCAATATGTCCCACGAACTGCGCACCCCTCTTTCCGTCATCCTCAACGCCTGTGACTTCCTCAAAGGGGGATACGGCGGTCCCTTGACGGAAAAACAGTTACGCTACATCAACGATGCTTCAGAGTGCGGCAGGCACCTGCTCACCCTGATCAACGACCTGCTCGATATGACGCGCCTCAACGCCGGGCGCAAACAGTTCCATCCCATGCGCATGCCCCTGGCCGAACTGGTCCGCGGCTGCGTGTACGAAATGCGGTCGTTCCGCCCGAACGGCAACATCAGCCTGGAGTGTTCCTTCGAACCGGCTGATTTCGCGGTCTACGCCGACCCGCAGCTGCTGCGGCAGATCCTCTACAACCTGCTCTCGAACGCCATCAAGTTCTCCCCCGCAGGCGGCCGCGTACAGGTCCTCTGCAAAGAGAACCGCGAAGCCGGCGTGGCGCACCTCACCGTCCGCGACGAAGGCATCGGCATCGCGCCGGAGAACCTGGAACGCATCTTCCGCGAGTTCGAGCAGATCGACAGCCCCCTGACGAAACAATATCCGGGTACCGGCCTGGGCCTGCCCATCGTCAAGAAGATGGTGGAGCTGCACGGCGGGCGCGTCACCGTAAAGAGCGAACCGGGCGCAGGATCGGCCTTCACCTTCACCCTGCCCCTCGGCGCACCGGACGACCGGCCCGGAGACCTTCAACAACCCTGACCCAAGGAGGATTCCAATTGGCAAAGATTTTGGTAGTAGATGATAATTCCCAGCTGAACAGCATGTTGAAAGATGTGCTGGAAAGCTGGGATTACACGGTCCTGTTATCGGAAGACGGGTTTTCCTGCCTCGACCTGGCCCGGAAGGAAAAGCCCGACATCATCCTGCTGGACATCATGCTCCGCGGCCTGTCGGGCTACGAAGTCTGCAGTGAACTGAAGAAGGATCCCTGCACGCAGGAGACGGCGGTCATCCTGATGACCGCCCTTTCCGATGTGCAGAGCCGTATCCACGGCTACGGCGTCGGCGCCGACATCTTCCTCACGAAGCCCATCAACTACGATGAAATCCACGTCATCATCACCCAGTGCCTGCAGCGCAGGCAGCGCCACCAGAGCATGGAGTCCCGTTACGCCGTGGCGGAAACGCTGAACGGCATCTTCACCCTCGCGGCGGGCTGCCCGACGCCCCTCAACGCCACGAAACTCGCCTACTGCAACAAGCTGCTCCAGTCCCTCCACTGGACGCCGGAAGAGGAGGAAAAGGCCCGCATCGTCTCCATGCTGTTCCCCGTCAACCCCCTGTTCCAGAAGGCGGACTACGGCCTGGAACAGCTGCTGGCGGCCATCCAGCCCCTCCAAATGTCCGCCTGGCTCACGCCGGCCATCCGCTTCCTGGCCGCTCCGCCGGACGGACGGGACCGGTTCCTGCCCGCCCTGGAAAGGCAGCATTGCAAAAAGCCGGCCTTCCTGGCCCTGCTCGTCGCCCATTACATCACCCTGTGCAAGGAAAACGGCGGAGACCGCCGCCGGATTCTCGAAGTCCTGCGCCGCGAACCCGCTGCCTGCCATTACGATGAGGAAATCCTGCACAAGCTGACAGAACTCATCAACGCCGAAATCGTCCTCGAGACCATCGGCTGACAACAGAAAGACGAAAACCCTCATGCCCTGTCCACTGCCTTGGGAGCGCAGTGAAAATTGCATGAGGGTTGTTTTGTATAGGGAACGGTTACTGTTTCAGAATCGTCCAGCCATTTTCCTGCACGACCCTGCCCTGCTTCATCAAGTGCCCCAGGGCACGCTTGAAGGCGGCTTTGGAAATGCCGAACTTGGCCTTGATGATTTCCACGGGGGTGTCGTCGCAATACGGCATGCGGCCGTTCCGGGAGGCCAGTTCCGCCATGATCTTGTCCGCGTCGTCCAGCATGGCGTCCTCCTTCTGCTTGCGCAGAGACACGTCCACGTGGCCGTCCGTCCGGATGTAGGTGATGCGGGCCGTCACTTCTTCGCCGTAGCACAGATACCGTTTCGGGTCGGCCTCGCTGCGGTGCAGGAAGGCGATATGGCGGTCCTTCGTGAACAGGAAGAATCCGTCCCGCGTGATATTGTAGATGGTGCCGGTGATGTCGTCGCCGACTTTCCGGTCCGTCACGGGCCGGCAGAGGCGCGCCATGTCCTTGTCGACGCGCATGGTCACGGCCTGGCGGCCGCTCTTGTCCCGGTACAGGCGGACCCAGACGAACTGTCCCGGATGCACTTTGCCCTGCATTTCCGTATACGGCAGGAAGACGCCCCGTTCCGCGCCGATATCGACGAACCCGCCGTCGCGGGTCACGCTCAGGACCTTCACGTAGCCGAGCTGGCCTTCGCGCATCTTCGGCAGCTTCATGCTGGCCGTCAGGCGGCGGTGCGGGTCCAGGTACAGGTAGACCCTGACTTCGTCCCCCACCTGTACCGGCGCCGTCTGCTGCAGCCGGTGCAGCAGGATGTCATCCGACGTATTGCCCGTTCCGGCGTCCAGGAAGGCGCCCATTTCGTTGGCGCGGACCGCCTTCAGGGTCACCACGTCGCCAGGGCGGTACTGCCGTGCCGCCGTTTCCTTGTTCGTTTCCACTTCTGTTCCTCCGGGCGCTCAGTGCGCGCTTTCTTCCACGGGGCTCTGGAAGGCTTCGCTGGGCGCGTCGGCCCAGAGCTGCTCCAGATTATAGAATTCCCGTTCCTCTTCCAGGAAGATGTGGACGACGACATCGCCGAAATCCAGCAGGATCCAGCGGCCCTCGCCATATCCTTCCTTATGTTTGCAGAACACGTCGGCCCCGGCCATCTTATCCTCGATCTCGTCGGCAATGGCCTTCACCAGCGTCGTGTTGCCGGCGCTGACGATGACGAAGTAGTCCGTCAGAAAGGACAACCCGTCCATGTTCAGCAGCAAGATGTCCCTGCCTTTTTTCGCATCGGCGAGCGCAGCGATTTTCTGCGCCAGTTCCTTCGCGGTCCATTCCATAAAGCGAAAATCCCTCCTGATTCCTTTGTCACTCAACGTGTGTTCCCTGCCGGCCGTCGTCAGCCCCGGCTGTTCTGCCGGGTATTGCTCTGGCCGGAGGAAGGTTTTGCCGGGGCGGCCTGCCGGGCCGTGGTCCGCTTTTTCTGCGGGGCCGCCTTGCTGCCGCTTTGCGCCGGCGTCTTGCCGGCAGCACCCTTCGCCGCATCGTCCGTCACGGCTTTCGCCCCATTGTCCGTCACGGTTTTCGGCACCGTTTCGGGGACGAATTCCTCCAGCCCGCTGTCATCCTTGGCAGCCATGAAGGGGATATCGACCTCTTTCAGGGATTTCTCGATGTCCCCCCGCCTGGCCAGCCAGTAGCTGGTGCCGGAAGGGGCATCGTAGAAATTGCCGTAGAGCATGCCCGAGCGGATCTTGTTGTCCGACAGGATGTTGTAGCTGCGCACGGCCTTCAAGGTCGTCACCGTCGTCATATCCGTCTCCACGTACTTCTGGATGGTGGAGATGATGGACGGGATCTTTGTGATGTTTTCCACGGAGAACATCTGCAGGCCCAGGGCCTTCAGGAATTTCTGCTGCCGCTGCACGCGCCCGATGTCCCCCAGCTCGTCGGCCCGGAAACGGACATACTGGCCGCTCCGCTTGCCGTCCAGGTGCTGATACCCGTGCTTAATGTCGATGACCAGGTCGGCATAGGGGTCCTCGTAATGCATGTCCTTGTCGACGTACAGGTCCACGCCGCCGATGATGTTCATGACTTCGATGAAGCCCTGCCAGTTGACAAGGGCGTAATAGTGGATGGGGATGCGCAGCAGGTTCGCCACGGTCTGCTTGGCCATGGCCACGCCGCCGTAGGCGTATGCCGCGTTGACCTTATCGTATCCCTTGTGCCCGGGCAGACGCACCATGGTGTCACGGGGAATGGAGATCATGGAGATCTTATGCTCGTCCGGGTCGAAGCTCAGGACGATGATGGCGTCGGTCCGTTTCGGTTCCGACTTCGCCGCTTCGCTGTCGCCGTCATCGATGCCGAGCAGCAGGACGTTGATGCGCTTGTTCAGGACCTCGTCCTTGCCGATCTTGTCTGTCGCGGCCGCCGTGTCGGCCTGGGGTGCGTTGATGAGGTGGGTGTAGGCCCACACGGCGCCCCAGAACATGGTGGTCATGAGGACGGCCATCACAATCAGCAGGCCGAAGACACGTCCCCAGCGCAGGCGGCGTTTCCTCCGCCGCGGCCGCCGGTGCTGCACCGGCGTACGGGAATCCTCTTTGTTATCCGTCATTGGGCTTGTTCCTTCTTTGCCTTGAATTGGGCGGCCAGCTGGTTGTATCCGGCGACCGCGTCAGGATGGACGAGCAGGTCCTGCCCGAGCAGGTATGCCATGGTGTCCTTATAAGCCTGCAACATGGCTTTGTCCAGGTCTTTGCGGCACAGGCTGCGCAATTCGTCCACGCCGGGAAAATCCCGGGCCGGTTCGGTCATGTCGGCCAGAAAGACGATCTTGGCCGTCTGCGTCATATCCGGACCGCCCGTCGTATGCAGGCGGATGGCGTCCAGGATTTCAGGATCCGTGACACCGTATTTGTGCTCCGCGTACCAGGCTCCCAGCAGGGGGTGGGCCAGAATCGGCTGGGCGCACACGACCGGGTCGGGCTGCAGCCCCAGTTCCGCGGCCTTCCGCGGGCCTTCAGGCGTCGGCACTTCGCGCCCGCAATCGTGCAGCAGGGCCGCCACGGCGACCTTGTCCCGGTCGGCGTCAAAGCGGTCCGCCAGTTTCAGCGCTTCGTCGAAGACCGCGCAGGAATGGCGGAAGCGTTTCGGTTTCAGGGACCGCCGCAGCAGTTCCCGCATTGCATCTATGGTCATGAATCGTTACACTCTTTTCCTTTGACCGGCGGCGCCCCTTCCGGCGCCGTGCCGTCCTGCTCCGCCGCCCCGCCGGGCCAGCGGTACAGACCTTTTTCCGCGATATAGCGTTCCACCGCCGCGGGTACCATGCCGCGGATGGGCAGGCCCCGGCGCACGCGGTCCCGGATTTCCGTCGACGAGACCGCCGTTTCCGGCACGTCGGCGCAGACGATGCGCTCCCGCACCCAGTTCCCGAATTGCTGCTCCAGCAGATGCATCCCTTCCCGGGGCCCGTAACCGGGCCGGGCGGCCACTACGAAGCGGACCAGGCGGAGCAGGTCTTCGGCGCGGTACCACGTGCCGAGCTGTTCCAGGGAGTCCTCGCCGATGATCAGGGCGAGGTCGGCATCGGGCCGGCGGTCCTGCAGCAGCCGTACGAGGTCGTATGTGTAGGACAGGCCGCCCCGTTCGTATTCAATGCTGCTCGCCATAAAGTACGGATAGGGCGCCACGGCCAGGCGGACCATGGCCAGCCGGTCCTCCGGCGAGGCAAAACGGTGCCGGTACTGCTTGTGCGGCGGATTCAGGGCCGGCAGGAACAGGACCCGGTCGAATTCCAGCTGCTGCTGCACCGCGTCGGCAATGCGCAGGTGTCCTTCGTGAATCGGGTCATACGTGCCGCCCATGATGGCCAGACGTTCCATGCCCCTTCCTCCTTTGACGCGCCGCGGCCGGTCCGTGCGGCCAGGCTGCACCGCCGCCGGCGTACCGGTTCACGCTGTTTCAGGCGTATATAACATTATACCAACGGGCACCCTCATTTGTAAACAGGCGCCGGGGAAATCACAAACGGGGTTCCGCGCTTCACCGCACGGCCCGCCAGAGCAGCCCCTCAATGGCCAGGAAGAGGAGCAGCAGGGCCAGCAGGAACAGGCCCCGGTCCTTTAAATCAAAAACGGTTTTAGGCCTTCCCAGAAATTCCGAGAAGGCCTGACAGAAATCCTTTATTTTTCGGACGGTGCCGCGGTTCCGCGGCGGACGGGACTCCGTCCCGCCGGAACCCGGCTGCGTCGTGCTGCACATTCTTTCCTGCGCCTCCCTTATTCATAGCGCAAGGCGTCGATGGGGTCGAGCAGGGCGGCCTTGCGGGCCGGATAGAGACCGAAGAACACGCCGATGCCGACGGAGAAGACGACGGAAATGATGACGATAGGCACGGAGACGACGGTCTTCCACCCGGCCACGGCACTGATGATGTAACTGGAGCCGACGCCGAGGACGACGCCCAGAATGCCGCCGATGACGCCGATGACCGCCGATTCAATCAGGAACTGGAGCAGGATATCGTGATATGTGGCACCCAGGGCTTTGCGGATGCCGATTTCCCGCGTCCGTTCCGTCACGGACACGAGCATGATGTTCATGATGCCGATGCCGCCGACCAGCAGGCTGATGGCGGCGATGCAGCCGAGCAGCATGGTGATCGTGTTGGCCGTGCTCATCATGGTGTCCATGAGGGCCGACAGGTTGCGGACCGTGAAATCGTCGTACTCGTCGTTCCGGATGCGGTGGCGGATGCGGAGCAGGTTCTCCACCTGGGCCTGCACGTCGTCCACCACATTCTCATTTTCCGCCTGGATGGTGATGCTGCGGATGTAGGTGATGCCCATGATACGGCGCTGGGCCGTCGTCAGGGGCACAATGACGATGTCGTCCTGGTCCTGCCCGTTGGCGGACTGGCCCTTTTCCTCCAGCACACCGACCACCTTGAAGGGGGCCGAATTGATACGGATCATCTTGCCGACGGGATTGCCTTCGGGGAACAGGTTCTCCACGATGGTCTGGCCGATGACGCAGTTCCGTTCGGAGCTGCTCATGTCGCGGTCGTTGATGTTGCGTCCTTCCGCCACGGTGTAGTCGCGGATGTCGAGGATGTTGGGCGTCGTGCCCAGGACCTGGGAATACCAGTTCTGGTTGCCCACGACCATCTGGTACGTGGACTGCACCATGGGCGCCACGTACTTGATGCCCGTGACGTTCTTCTCGATGGCCTTGGCGTCGTCGTTCGTGAGGCGCGCGCCCGAACCGGACTGGATGCGGGCCCCCGTCGCCGTACGGCCGCCGGACATGACGATCAGCAGGTTGCTGCCGAGGCGGGAAATGTTGTCCTTGATCTGTTCTTTTACGCCGAAGCCCAGACTGACCATGGCGATGACGGCGCCGACACCGATGATGATGCCCAGCAGGGTCAGCAGGGTGCGCAGCTTGTTGCCGATCATGCCGTCAATGGCCATCTTGATCGACTCATTGAACATAATCCTGTACCAGCCTTTCGTCGCTGTTCAAGTGCCCGTCGCGCATGACGAGGATGCGTTTCGTCTGACGGCCGATGTCCGGTTCGTGGGTGACCATGACCAGGGTACGGCCCTCCGCGTTCAGGGACTTGAAGATATCCATGATTTCATAACTCGATTTGGTGTCCAGGTTGCCCGTCGGCTCGTCCGCCATGACGATGGCCGGGTCGTTGATGAGGGCCCGGGCAATGGCCACGCGCTGCCGCTGGCCGCCGGACATCTCCATGGGCTTGTGGTCCAGGCGGTCGCCCAGTCCCACGCTTTCCAGGGCCTTGCGGGCCCGTTCCATGCGTTCCTCTTCCGGCACGCCGGCATAGACGAGGGGCAGGGCCACGTTTTCCTGTGCCGTCAGTTTCGACAGCAGGTTGAAGTTCTGGAACACGAAACCGATCTTCTTATTGCGCGTCCTGGCGAGTTCGTCGTCGCTGAGGCTGGCGACTTCGCGCCCGTCCAGATGATACTCGCCGCTCGTGGGCCGGTCCAGGCAGCCCAGGATGTTCATCATCGTCGACTTGCCACTGCCCGAAGGGCCCATGATGGCGACGAAGTCCCCTTCCTCCACGCTGAAATTCACGTGATCCAGGGCGTTGAGGACGGTATCGCCCATGACGAAGGTCTTGACGATGTCTTTCAATACGATTACGTCCGCCACGGTGCCTTCCCCCTTTTACATCGGAGGACCGCCAGGGCCGCCCGTATTGGTCTGTTTCGACGTCAGCTGTTTCACGACCAGTTTGTCGCCTTCCTTCAGGCCGTCCGCCGTGACTTCGACATTCTCGTCCCCGGACAGGCCGAGCGTGACGCTGACCTTGGTCTCCTTCTTCGTGGCTGCATCGTACTTTTTCACGTACGGTTCGCCGCCGTCATAGAAGATGCAGTTCAGCGGGACGTTCAGGACATCTTCCTTCTGGCTGATGATGATGTTCGAACGGGCCGTCATGGTCGGGAACAGTTTGCCCTGCGAGTTGGCCACGTCGATGTAGACCTTGTAGTACACCACGTTGTTCGTCGTCGTGGCACTGCGCGAAATCAGGCGCACCGTACCCGTGAAGGTTTCGTCGGCAAAGGAGTCGACGGTGAATTCCACCTTCTGCCCGACGCTCACCTGTCCCACGTCGGATTCGTCGACCATGGCCTCAATCTGCATGTTGTCCAGGTTGGCGATGGACATGATGACCTGCGGCGTGCTGATACCGGAGCTGATGGTCTGGCCGACCGGCGTCGGTTTGCCGATGACATAGCCGTCGATCGGCGAATAGATGTTGGTATCGTTCGTGTTGGCCACCGCCGCGTCGTAAGCGGCCTTGGCGACCTTGTAGTTCATGAGGGCCGTGTCATAGGTCTGCTGCGAAATGGCGCCGCGGTTCAGCATCTCCTGGTCGCGGTTGAGCGTCAGCAGGCTGTCATCCATCTGTGCCTTTTTCTGCAGTTCCGTCTGTTTCAGCGAAGTCTCGTCCAGCTTGACGAGGAGCTGCCCCGCTGTGACATGGTCGTTTTCCGCTACATTGACCTGCACGATACGGCCGGTGATTTTGGAGCTGATGTCGACATTGTCGACGGCACTCAGGCTGCCTGTGGCCGAAACGGTCTTGCGCAGTTCGCCGTACTGCACGGCGGCGGTTTTGACCGTCTTCGTCCCGTCCTCCTGTTTCGCCTTGTAGTACCGGTAGCCGCCGAAGCAGCCCGCCGCCACCACCAGTAACAGGATCAGCAGGAGCAGATGGTCCTTGATGAATTTCATATCTCCGTTACCCCCTGTTTGCAAGGTCCTGCTCCGGTCACACAAGATGCCGCAGCCCCATCTGCCCGGAAACGCTCCGGAAAAGGCCGCGGCACGACCGGCAGAACCGGTATACCTTTTGTATATAGCGCATTGTAGCAAGGATTTATGGCATTTCTATGACCGTACTATGGCATTTTGCGTGCAATCCGGTCACTCAGGCCTGCTTCAGGAAGCGTTCCTGCAGCTTATCCCGCATGGCGTCGCGGAGACCGATGACGTTCTGCAGGTAACCCAGGGGACTGCCGCCGAGGCGGATCATTTCCTCGCGGGCTGCTTCCAGGTAGGACGCGTCGGCCAGATACAGGGCCCGCACCACTTCGTGGGTCCGGGGATCCTGGTGCTGCGGCGGCAGCCGGTGCAGGCGCCGTTCCATGTTTTCCTTCACGCGCCGGTTCGTCATCATGTAGTCCAGGGCGACGGTGTTCCACGGCACGCCCAGCGCCGTCAGGACGAGGGCCGTCAGGATGCCCGTGCGGTCCTTGCCGCCGTTGCAGTGGTAGAGGACGGAGCCCGCCGTGTGCGTGAGCAGGATGTCGAAAAAGCGCCGGATGGTGCTCTGGGACTGCTCGCTGGAAATGAGTTTGCGGTACACGTCGGTCATGTACTTCCCCGCGGAATAACCGGGCCGCCCCGTCTGTTCGACGAGGGCGTCCAGGATACCTTGTTTATCGCTCTCCGTGCCATTCAGGCCGGAAAACCCAAGCTGGCCCTCGTTCAGCATGGGCAGCCGGTAATATTCGACAATGCCCCACTGGGGGTCGGGATTCTGTTCCGATTCGAGGGCGCTGCGCAGATCCACGATGGTGCGCACGCGGCATGTCCCCAACAGGACCGTCGCGTCTTCCACCGTCACCTGGGTGAGGCGGCCGCTGCGGATCAGCCGGTGCGGTTTGATGATGCGCCTGTCTTCCGTTTCCGTACCGCCCAGGTCGCGCGTGTTGGCCTGTCTTTCCAGTTCGATGTCGATCATGACCGCACCTGCCCGTCCCCGCTGATGAGGTACTTGTAGGTCGTCAGTTCGGGCAGGGCCATGGGTCCGCGGGCATGCAGCTTCTGCGTGCTGATGCCGATTTCGGCCCCGAACCCGAACTGGAAGCCGTCCGTGAAGCGCGTCGAGGCGTTCACATAGACGCAGGCCGCGTCCACCGCCTGCTGGAAGCGGCGGGCGGCCGCGTAGTCTTCCGTCACGATGCATTCGCTGTGTTTCGTGCCGTATCTGGCGATGTGTTCCAGCGCCTCGTCCAGGCCGTCCACCACTTTGACGGAGAGACGCAGGTCGTTATATTCCGTGGCCCAGTCTTCATCCGTGGCAGGCTGCACCTTGCCGTAGACGCCCTGCACCGTTTCGTCGCCGATGACCGTGACGCCGTGTTCCTGCAGCGTCCTGACGATGCGGGGCAGGAAGGCGTCCGCCACAGCGCGGTGTACGAGCAGCGTTTCCATGGCGTTGCACGTGGAAGGCCGCTGAGTCTTGGCGTTGACGATGATCCGCTCGGCCATGCCGAAGTCGGCGCCGGCATCCACGAAGGTGTGGCACACGCCGGCACCGGTCTGGATGACGGGTACCGTGGCACTGGCCATGACGGCGTTGATGAGGCGGGCGCTGCCGCGGGGAATCACGACGTCCACCAGCCCGTTGAGCTGCACCAGTTCCGTGACGGCCGCATGGTCCGTACTCGTAATGAACTGCACGCTGCCGGCCGGAATACCGCCCTGTTCCGCCGCCTCCCGCAGTACGCGGGCGATTTCCGTATTGGAATGGATGGCTTCACTGCCGCCTTTGAGGAGGACGGCATTGCCGGATTTCAGACAAAGGCCGATGGCGTCGGCCGTCACGTTGGGCCGCGCTTCGTACACGATGCCGATGACGCCCAGGGGGACGCGGATCTTCGTCACGGTCAGGCCGTTCGGCAGCGTGCCGCCCCCCAGAATGGTGCCCACCGGATCGGGCAGGGCCGCGACCTGGCGCAGTCCTTCCGCCATGCCGGCCAGCCGGTCCTGCGTCAGCAGCAGGCGGTCCAGCATGGACTCTTTCATGTGTCCGGCCTTGCCGGCCTCTATATCGCCGGCATTTGCTGCCAGAATCGTTTCCGCATGGTCCAGCAGCGCATCCGCCATGGTCAGGAGCGCCGCGTTCTTAGCCGCCGTGGACAGGGTCGCAAGCCGCCGTTCGGCCAACCCCGCTGCCCGGGCCTGTTCCTTGATGCTCATAATGATCCTTCTTTCCAATATGGTTTCGTTCCCTATCCGCTTCACAGTACGACCAGGTCATCGCGGTGGATGACTTCGTCGCAGATTTTGCTGCCCAGAATCTGTTCAATCAGGGCGGAGCGGACGCCCTTGATCTTGTCGAGCTCGTCCGACGAATAATGGGTCAGTCCGCGGGCCAGTTCCTTGCCGGCCTGGTTCCGCACGCTGACGGTGTTGCCGGCCTCAAAAGTGCCTTCCACCCGCAGGATGCCCGCCGGCAGGATGCTGCAGCTGCCTTCGCGCTGCAAGGCCTGGACGCACCCGTCGTCCACAACGAGGCTGCCCGCACAGCCGGCGCCGAAGGCAAGCCAGCGCTTGCGGACCTGCAGCCGGTTTTCCCGGGAGAGGAACAAGGTCCCCAGCTCCTCGCCCTGGAGGACGCGCGTAATGACGTTCGGTTCCGAACCCGAGGCGATGATGAGGCTGATGCCCGAGCTGACGGCCTGTTTGGCCGCCTGGATCTTCGTCATCATCCCGCCTGTGCCGCGGGCGGATCCGGCCTCGCCGGCCGCCGCCTCGATGGCCGGCGTGATTTCCGTGACGGTGTGTACCAGCCTGGCTTCGGGATGGGTGGCGGGGTTCGCCGTGTAATAGCCGTCGATATCGGACAAAATGATGATGAGGTCCGCGTCGGCCAGCCCGCCGACCAGGGCGGACATGTTGTCGTTGTCGCCAATCTTCAGGTCATCCAGGGCCACCGTGTCGTTCTCGTTCACAATGGGGATGACGCCCATGCGGAGCAGTTCCATGAAGGTGTTCCGCGAATTGATGTAGTGATGGCGGTCGCGCATCTCCATGCGGGTCAGCAGCACCTGGGCCACCGTCGTGCCGTATTCGGCGAACAGCTTCTCATAGGTGTTCATGAGGATGCCCTGCCCCACGGCCGCCACCGCCTGTTTGCCCGGAATGGTCCGGGGCTTTTCCGGCAGATGCAGCCGGTCCGTGCCAACGGCGACGGCGCCGCTCGTGACGAGGATGATTTCCCGGCCCTGGTTGTGCAGGTCGCTCAGCTCCCGCGCCAGATGGTCGATGCGTGTGAAATTGCGGCTGTAGTTCGCATACGTGATGGTGCTGGTGCCGACCTTCACGACGATGCGCTTCGCCTGTCTGATATCTTCCCGGTTCCGGATGATCATGATTTCACCACTGCCTTTTTTCAGGGGACGCGCCTTAGCGGCGGTCGCTCCATTTACTCTTCTTGTAGACGAAGACCATGTCGCGGATGCGCACCTTGTCGCCTTCCTGGACACCGGCCTCCACGAGGGCCTCCTCGATCTTCAGCCGTTTCCAGATGAGCTGGAAGCGGTACTGCGCTTCGTCGTTGTCGAAGTTCGTCATGGCGACGAGGCGCTCGATGTTTTTCCCTTTGACTTCGTAGTCGGCCTCTTCGGCGCCCTGGACGATTTCGAAATCATCCGGGTCGCCCCCATCCACCGTGCCGATCTCCTCTTCCGGCTCCGGCACATAGTGCCGGGCCATTTCCCAGGCTTTCCACATGAGTTCCTTCAGGCCCTCGCCAGTGGCGGCGGAAACCTTCCTGACCTCATAGCCCTTCTTCCCGGCGTATTCCTTCAGGCGCTCGAAATTTTCCGCCGCGCCGGGCAGGTCCATCTTATTGGCCACCACAAGCTGCGGGCGTTTGGCCAGTTTAAGGCTGTACGCCGCCAGTTCGTGATTGATCTTGTCAAAGTCTTCCAGCGGATCGCGTCCTTCGCAGCCCGAAACGTCCACCACGTGGAGCAGCACCTTCGTACGCTCGATGTGGCGCAGGAAGTCGTGCCCCAGGCCGACGCCTTCGGAGGCCCCTTCAATAAGGCCCGGGATGTCGGCGAGGACGAAGCTGGCCTCGTCCGTCAGGCGCACGACGCCCAGAACCGGCGTCAGGGTCGTGAAATGGTAGGCCGCGATTTCCGGCTTGGCCGCGCTGACCCGCGAGATGATGCTCGATTTGCCGACGCTGGGATACCCCACCAGGCCGACATCGGCAATGAGCTTCAGCTCCAGGCGGTACCAGCCCTGCGTACCCGGCTCGCCCTTTTCGGCGAATGTCGGCGTGCGCTTCGTCGGCGTAGCGTAGCAGGCGTTCCCCTTGCCGCCACGGCCGCCTCTGGCCGCCACGAATTCCTGTCCCGCCTCCGTCAGGTCCGCCACGGCGATGCCCGTCGCGTCGTCCCGCACAACCGTACCCATGGGTACCTTGACGATGACATCCTGGCCGCGGGCGCCGGTCATATTGTTCGTACCGCCCGGCTGCCCCTTCGGGGCCACGAATTTGCGTTTATAACGGAAATCCACCAGCGTGTTCAGGTTGGTGTCCGCCCGCAAGATGACGCTCCCGCCATGGCCGCCGTTGCCGCCGTTCGGGCCGCCCTTGTCGACGAACTTCTCGCGGCGGAAGCTGGACATGCCGTCGCCGCCTTTGCCTGCTTCGCAGTAGATGCGTGCTTTATCGAAAAACATGATGACTCCTTCCCCCGTACAAGGTGACGATGTAGATGCGGAAATGACTTTTTCGTTAATTAGTTCATTATATCATATTTATAGGAAAACAAAAACACGCCCTGCCGGATGACCTGTCCGAAAAGGCGTGTCTGTATGCGTTTCAGTCAGTGCAGGCAGCAGGCCGGGCCGTCCTCCGCGACGGCGGAAGCTTCGCGGACCGGGCCGTCCGTGTCCCCGGGATCCTGCGTTTTGACGGGGATGCGGAGCCCGTTGTCAAGCACCATGGCCCCGCCGTCGTCCGGCAGTGCGATATGGTCCGGATTGACCAGGAAGCGGCGGTTGCCCTTGCGGTACCGCTGCCACTTGAGTTCGTATTCCAGCTGTTCCAGGCTGCCGCGCGTCACGATGCTTTCCTGCGCTTTGTGGATGACGAGGTAGTTCTTATCCTTCCAGCAGCAGCGGATATCCCGTTTGCGGATGCGGAACTGCCTGTCTTTGTCCTGCACATAGAGGAATTCCCGGTCGGTCGCCCGGGGAAGGGTTTGCGGCACGTTCCGCCGGTTTTGAAAGGTTATATACGGGTGTTCTTCCAGCAGGCGCCGCAGCTGCGGCCCCGCCGAGCCCGATTCCGTGCTGAAGTGGACCATAATCACCCTTATATAGTCCTTCAACTGCCCCAGCAGTTTCTCGTCGTCCACCATACTGTCTTCCGCAATACGGAAGACCGACGGTTCTAACACGGCCATATCCAGGGCTTCGTCACGGCTGTCGTTTTTCTCTGTGTTTTCCGCAGCACGACGTACGTGTTCCAACAGTTTCCATCCGGAGCGGAACCGGACGAAACAGATGTGGGCCCCGAACATGTTCCGCAGCTCCCGCATAAATCCCCTGGTTTCTTTCGCCAAATCGCCGTTAGCCGTACAGACAGCAATTCGATACACCTGCTCAGTCCTCCTTCGCCGCCTGCCGACCGGCAAGGGCGCCTGTCAAATTTGCCTCCGCCGCCCGGAAGCGGTCCCCTCCGTCGCCAGTCCCCATCAGCGCAGGCATGCCTACATTATATCACAGGGAATTTAATTTGAAAATATAGAAATGATTGAAATATCAGATTATTTTACAATTGACAAAAAAACCTTCAAGATCGCTCCTGAAGGTTGATTTTTAGAATGGCGGAGTGGCCGAGATTCGAACTCGGGCGAGCCTTGCGACCCCTAACGATTTAGCAAACCGTCCTCTTCAGCCAGCTTGAGTACCACTCCATATGGAATCACAAATCGTTACCTGCTTATTATAGCCTATTTCGGTGCCGGTTGCAAGTCCTTTTTGCGGGACAAGGCGGACCCGGATCTTGGTTGTCAAGACATATGTTACACACCAGAATTTGAGAAATACTCTGTTACAACTTGGTTCGGGCTTTTGAATGCGAGGGATGTCTTAGCTGTGCCGTTATAGCGCTTTTCGTGCTTGGCAACTTGCTCCTTGAGTTCTTTCTCACTCGTGTAATAAGTCATAATTAAATATGAACAAAAGTTCTGGAATAATAATGTACAAATGATATCATCGAAAGGTCTGATAAGGAGGCCTGAGCGATGATCATAACATCACCTGTCATTACAGATCTTAATAT